>Ga0209317_1000027_pt1 | contig 219571 bp, 175 predicted proteins | sample RifGroB2_FD_183994 | JGI IMG/M metagenome (GOLD analysis project Ga0209317, IMG submission 183994) | Soil microbial communities from Rifle, Colorado, USA - Groundwater B2 (SPAdes) (version 2) | ecosystem: Environmental > Terrestrial > Soil > Unclassified | place: Rifle, Colorado | collected...
GCCACCATTACTCTGCTCACCGACTTTGGCCTGCAAGATGAATTTGTTGGCGTGATGAAGGGCGTGATCTGGGGGATTGCGCCGGACGTAGCCATCGCCGACATCAGCCACGCGGTGCCGCCGCAGAACGTGCAGCATGGGGCGCTGCTGCTGGGGCGGGCGTACCGCTATTTCCCGGCCGGCAGCATTCACCTGGCGGTGGTGGATCCCGGGGTGGGCACCGCGCGGCGCGGGCTGGCGCTGCGGGTGGGGGAGCACACTTTCGTCGGGCCGGATAACGGCCTGTTCACCGTGCCGTTGACCGGCGGCGCGCCGGTCGAGGCGGTCAGCCTGGATAACCCGGCCTACCGTCTGCCAGCGGTCAGCCGCTCATTTCACGGGCGCGACGTGTTTGCCCCGGCGGCGGCGTATCTGGCAAGGGGGGTGGCGTTGGAAGAGCTGGGCGAGCCGGTGACCGACCCGGTCACGCTTGAAATTCCGCGACCGTTGCGTGTAGACAATGTTTGGAAAGCGCAGGTTTTGTTGGTGGATGGTTTTGGCAACTTGATCACCAATTTGATCGAAGTCGATTTGCAGGGGCAGAGGGTGATCGAGATTGTTTGCCAGGGGCAGGTGATTCAAGGGGTGGCGGTCACCTTTAGTAGCCGGCAGCCCGGCGAACTGCTGGCGATGTTCGACAGTTCAGGGTCGTTATCGTTGTGCGTGGTAAACGGCAGCGCTGCGGAGCGCCTGGGAGCCGGTGCCGGGACGCCGGTCGAAGTGCGGGTGGCCTGATCATTCCCCTCACCTAGCCTCTCCCCAAATAGGGAGAGGAGTTCGGGCGGCGGCTACTATGCTTCGACACTTCGGCAGGCTCAGTGCGGGCAGGCTCACTCACAGAGTGCCCTGCGGGCAGCAACCGGGGCTGCGACATGAAATTCTCTAAAGGGATTAAAACCAGGGGATTTTGTCTAAAATATAGGACCCGCCGTAGGCAAAGGCCATCATTTTTAATATTTTGCCCAGCATGCTCCAGAATAAAAACTTTGTGATCGGCATCTTTAGCATTCCAGCGGTCAGACCGGCAATGTCAAATACCGGGTTGGGGACCAGAGACAACACGAAGACCGTGATGCCGCCGTATTTTCGCATCCAGCCTTCCACTTTTGGCTGCCATTTGGTGCGTTCCACCACACCCTGGCCGCTGTAGCCGGCCAGGTAACCGGTTAGCTCTCCCAGCGCCGCGCCCGTCCCGGCAGCGATGGCAACCCAAAAGGGATTGAACACCGCCCCCATCGCCGAAGTGAACAGTACCCCGGGCACCGGCAGGATCAAGGTGGCATTGGAGAGCAGCGAGAGCAGAAATATCCCGGGGTAGCCCAGCCCTTCCAGTTCCTGAACGCGGTTGCGGTTCAGATATAGGAAGACGGTCAACCCAACGACAAAAAGAAGCGCCAAAATCCGCTGGATTTTCAGGCGCGTCTCGCGGGTCATTGGCCGCTCAGGGTATTCCGCTGCAGAAGGGATTCGATGCGGGAGATGACCATGTCCAGCGCGACGGTGTTGAAACCGCCCTCGGGGATGATCACATCGGCGTAGCGTTTGGACGGCTCGACGAAATCCATGTGCATGGGGCGAACCGTGGTCAGGTATTGGTGAATGACGGATTCAGTGGTGCGGCCGCGTTCAGAGATGTCGCGCTGCAGGCGGCGGATAAAGCGCAGATCCGAATCGGTATCGACGTAAATTTTGACGTCAAACTCGGCGCGCAGTTCGGGTTCGGCGTAAATGAGAATCCCCTCGACGATGATCACCGCGGACGGTTCGACCCGGCGAGTGCGATCGGTGCGGGCATGGATGGTAAAGTCATAGACCGGCAAGTCCACCGGTTCCCAGCGCTTGAGCGCGCGCACATGTTCGGTCAGCAGGCTGGATTCCAACGAATCGGGATGGTCGAAGTTGGCTTCCGCGCGTTGATTGAGCGGCAGGTCCTTCAGGTCGCGGTAATAGGCGTCATGCGGCAGGTAGGCAATGCGGTCGCTGCCGACCTGCTTGAGAATTTGGCTGGCTACGGTGGTTTTCCCGGAGCCAGAACCGCCGGCAATGGCAATCACGAGGGGTTTTGGGCGTTGTTCCATACGAAAATTATAATGGAGAAGGGGATGGATGGGTTGAAGTTGCCGGGGACAATCGGTCAATCGATGCTGGGATACTCGATTTGACCGGTTTTCAAATCCAAAATACACAGGCAGCGGCCATCGTAGCGGTTACCGCCCAGCGCGCCGGGGTTGATGATGCGAGTCCGCCCAATCCTTTCATCTTTCTGGACGTGGGTATGACCGTGGAAGACATATTCATATTCGCCGCTGGCAACCAGCGCGTTGACTTTGCCGGCAATGTGGCCGTGCGCGGCCGCAATCCGAACGCCGTCGATTTGCCCGGCGTAAACCAATCCGCCGCTGCTTTCCGGGTTGGCGGCAGTCAGCATATTTTGGATATCGATGGAATCCGCATCGCCATTGCCGAAAACATAATGCACGGTAAACCCGAGCATCAACCGGGCAGTCTCCAGCGTGGTCACGTCACCGCAGTGGAAAATTGTGGAGATATCCTGCTTGCGCAAGGTTTCCAGCGCGTTGTGCAGCGCGGTAGCGCGGTTATGAGTATCCGACAGGAGGCCAATCCGCACGGTCAGTCTCCCGTAATCTCGAAGGTTTCCATTTCCACCCCGGAACCCTCGAAAGCCTTGCGCAGTGCCGCCCGGCCGCTGTCGTCCAGGCTGCCGACCACCAGGCGCAGGTAAAAACCGCCGTTGCTAAGAGTGTTATTGACCGAGCGTAAAATATTCCCTTTTTCGCGGGAAACCAACAGGGCCAGTTTGGCCAAGACGCCCGGACGATTGGCGCTGTGGGCGCCGGTCAGATTGACGGTGGTCCAGTTGAGCACATCCGGGGTGATGCCGGCTGCGTCCAGCGCAGAATCGAGGTCAACCAACCGCACCGCGCCGAAACCGACGGAGGCGTATAAATCCTCGAGCGAAGCGCAGGTGATCTGTTCCAGCAGGACGTCGAAGCGGTCCGGTTGCAGTGCCTGGACATCCTCCAGCGCCAGAATACCGCGCCTGGACAGGGTCGATTTCACCATCTGACGTCCACCCTCGGCTGATTTCTTGAGCGCTTCGGTCACCAGCACCGAACGCAGCAGCCGGGTTGTGGAGCCATTGGCAAAGGTCAGCCATTCTTCAGTTGGCGCCAGCCGACCGCTGCCGGTAACCACCTCCACCACATCTCCGGGATGTACCCGTTCAGAAAGGTGCGCCAGGCTGCCGTTGACCTTGACCGAGCTGATTTTATCCAGCAAGAATTCCTGTTGAATGGACGCCACCGCGTCCAGGACGGTCGAACCTTCCGGCAGGAAACGCGCGCCCCCGGTCGGAGTCAGGATTTCCACAGGGGTATAGGAAGAAATATCCCTGCCTTGCTTGATGGCGTAAACCACCCCCCAGTGATTTTCGCCTTCCATTTCTTCGGTGGCAATGGCAATTTCGATTGCACCTTTATCCGGGATCCAGGCGGTGGTTTGCAGCGCCCGGTAGCGGTTCTGGGGGCAGGCGATATAGTCGTCAAAGCTGTTCTGGTCCAGGTAAGAACCCAGGTAGCGATTGACGTATGGCAGCAGTTCATAGCAGCGGGTGGCATCCGGATCGCTGACCACCATGCGGAAGCTGACCAGATCGTTGATACTGCGGAAAGTGTTCATGGAGGTCTTGCGGGCGCGCGCCATGCGGCGCAATTTCTGCCAGGTGGCCCAGTACCCGTTGACGACCAGGTCGATGCGGCCATTGATACCGGCCTTTTCCATCAGCTCGCCCAGTTGCTGCATCATGGTGTTGATGAATTTCACATCCAGGCGCGGGTCAGCGTCGATCTGGGAGCGCACCAATTTATACGTCTCCGGCTCGGCATAGGGGAAGGCCATATCTTCGATCCAGCAGCGCCAGCGGTAGCAGTTGAGAATCCCGGCCAGTTTTCCGTAGGCGCGGATCGCTTCGGTGGCCTTCTGGCGGCGCTTATTTTCAGGCATGTGGCCCAGCGTGAGCAGGTTGTGACTCTTGTCAGCCAGCTTGACCAGAAATACGCCCGGGTCGCGGAATTGGGCCATCTTGCGCAAGGTCTCTATCTCGCGCGAGCGGCCATCCCGTGGATTGCTGATTTTGGTCACGCCGTCGACGATGAACGCGACTTCCTCGCCGAGCGGACCGGGAAACTCAGCCTTGATCCGGTCGAGCGTTTCGCCTTGATCCTCGACGGTGTCATGCAGCAGGCCGGCGATGGTCCAGGCTTCGTTGCCGACCAGTTTATCGATATAACCGCCAACCCAGACACAGTGCGTCTCGAAATAAGAATCTCCGCTGTAGCGCAGTTGCCCGCCGTGCAACTCTCGCCCCAATTCATAAGCGTGTGTGATGGCAGCAGTGCGCGGGTGAAAAACACCCGGGTCAAATTCCGTGCCAATGCGCGGTCGGATCTCTGAAATTTGTTTGACGGAAACCATTAATAAAATGACTCCCAACCTGGCAGGTTCTTAGGCATTATCTTAGGTGATCGTGTAGGTATCTACAATTCGCTCTTCATTCCGGTCGGTCGCGGGGGGTGGGGTGGGGGACAGGCCAGAGATTTGCTCGTAAAAGCTGTCGGTCATCTCGATTTCAATCGATTTGAGCGCGGTCTCCAGATGGTCCAGGTTGCGCGCGCCGATGATGGGCGCCGTGACCGCCGGGTGAGCCGCAGCCCAGGCAATCGCTAAAGATGCCGGGTGAACGCCGATCTGATCTGCCAGTACCTTGAGATCTGTGGCGGCTGAGTGCATCCACTCGTCACCGTAGCGGGTCTGGTATCGCACGCTGTGCAGCAGGCGGCCTTGTTCAGGTCGAGCGCCGCCGGCGTATTTACCCGAAAGCAGCCCGCCGCCCAGCGGCGAGTAGCTGATCACGCCCAGGTTTTCCGATTCAGCCAGCGGAAAAAGCTCGACCTCCGCCATGCGCTTGACCAGGTTATACATCGGCTGGATTACCGCAAAGCGCGCCCAGTGGTGCAGGTCAGAAAGACCAATAGCCTTCATCACCTGCCAGGCAGCGAAATTGCTGGCGGCTGGATATAAGATTTTACCCATACTCACCAGATCATCCAGCGCCCGCAGCGTTTCTTCGAGCGCGGTGAAATCATCGAAGCGATGGATGAAAAATACATCGATGCGGTCGGTTTTCAAGCGCCGCAAGCTTTCCTCGACGGAATTGAACAGGTGATAACGAGAGGCGCCGCGGGCGTTGACATCCCTGCCCATGGGAAAATATGCTTTGCTGGTCAGGACGACCTCATTGCGGTGCCCAGCGATCAACTTACCCAGAATTTCCTCTGCCTTGCCGGTGGAATACATATTGGCGCAATCGAAAAAATTGATCCCGGCATCGCGACAGCGGCTATAGAGCTTCCCGGACATTTCTTCATCGGCTTCATCACCAAAGGACATGGTGCCAAAGCACAACTGGGATACTTTGACGCCGGTTTGACCCAAGTATTTATAGTTCAAAATTCCCTCCAATGATTAGTGGTTCGATCAGATTGTAATCCGAAACTGGACATTTTAGCTTGATTTCCAACCCTTTCAACCCTGGCCGAAAAATCGCGGATTAATATCACTTCTTAGGAAATCCAATCCTATTTTTATACCTTTGAATTCAGATACCGGGTATGATTATGTCTGAGAACTGAGGAACGACACAACCCAGGGGGATGGTTGTAAATAGTCCTTGTGCACTAAGTCAGCGTTAGTGTGGATATTTAACCGGATTTCTGCCACCCCTGATGGAAAATTCGATTCCGATCACCCGTACTAAATTGATCATCCCGCGGCGCCGGGGAGAGATTATAAGCCGGCCGCGGTTGTTGGCTGTTCTGGAAGAGGCGATCGATAAACGTCTGATCATCGTGGCTGCCCCGGCGGGTTACGGTAAAACCTCCTTACTTGTCGATTTTGTTCACCAAACATTGCAGCCGGTTTGCTGGTTGTCGCTCGACGATTTAGACCGCGATCCACAGCGCTTTATTGCGCATTTTATTGCTGCCATTCAAACCACTTTCCCGGATTTTGGGAAAAATTGCATGCCCGCGCTGCAGGGGATGTCGCAGGCACGGCTAAACCTGGATGCGCTGGTTTCTTTGGTCATCAATGACATTTTCGAGACCATCACCGAGCATTTCCTACTCGTGGTGGATGATTATCACCTGGTCGAGGAAAACCAGGATATCAACTATTTCATCAACCGCTTCATTATGACCGCGGATGAAAATTGTCACCTGGTCATCTCATCCCGCCGGCTGCTGCCGCTGGCTGATATGCCGCTGCTGGTTGCCCGGTCGACGGTGGGCGGCCTCGGTTTTGAGGACCTGGCTTTCAACGTTAGCGAAATTCAGAACCTTTATTTGCAGAACCACCGCGTGGTGCTCAGCGAGCCAGATGCCGCCGAATTGGCGCATACGACAGAAGGCTGGATCACCGGTCTGGTGCTATCAACGGATATCGAAAATGGGCGTGTAACGACCCGACTGCAAGGGCGAGGGGTGACCGGGGTAGGTTTGTACGAATACCTGGCGCAGCAGGTACTTGAGCATCAGCGTGATGAAGTCAAGCAATTTCTCTTTCGCAGCTCCTTGCTGGAGGAATTTGACGCGGAACGCTGCGCTGAAGTGATAGGCAAAGGACTGGGCATCGAGGCCAACTGGTCGGCTTTGATGGATGATGTGCAACGAAACAACTTGTTTACACTGCCGATTATTGAAGATCATCTCTGGCTGCGCTACCACCACCTGTTTCGCGATTTTCTACAAAACCAGATGACGCGTTTGTATCCTGAGGAAACGCGCAAAATCTACCTCCAGCTAGTAAATTATCACCAGCAAAAGCACGATTGGGAACGTGCTTACCATGTTTGCGTTCAGCTCGGGGATGAGGAAATGACCGCGGCCATGATCGAGAACGCCGGGCAGTCTATGATCTCTCAGGGGCGCCTGGTAACCCTGAAAGATTGGATCGAGAAATTACCTTCTCAGTCGGTTAACCGTTCTCCGGGTCTGCTTTCTATCCAAGGAGCGGCGATGATGATGCTTGGTGACCCAAAAGCCGGCATCCAGTTGACCAGCCAGGCACTCAATCTGCTCGAGGATGAACGTGATCTTGAGGTCCAATTAAATACATTGGTCCGCCGATCTGTAGCCTATAGAATGGCCGGAAATTACCAACCTTCTATTGACGATTCTAATCGTGTAATCGAACTGGCAAAACCTCACAAAGAATATTTAACAATCTTGGCGAGTGCTTTCCATTCCAAAGGAGCAACCTTTCTCCAATCCGGAAAACTAACGGATGCAAGGGATTGGTTGCAAAAGGCCCGAGAGATTTTCATCCAGGCAGATTATTTGGAGGGGGCCTCAAAAGCAGGACTTGAGCTTGGCGTGGTCATGCGTTTTTTGGGGCAGTTTACCATAGCCGAGGCCACTTATCGTGATGTGCTGACTTATTACCAGACAACTGGTAATGTGGTTTGGCAAGCCAATTTACTTAACAATTTGGGTGTGCTGCATCATTTGATTGGCGATTACGAACAGGCATTAGTAGAGCTTGAAAATTCCATCCAATATGCGCGCTTGGGAGGTTACCAACGGTTAGAAGCATTTGCTTTGACCAGCCTAGGCGATTTGTTCCGTGACTTAAAATCCACAAATGAAGCTGAAGAGGCATACAAAAAGGCAGCCGAAATTGATTCTCAAATTGAAGATCAACCATTGCATTTTTATTTAGTATATTCCGATGCTCACCTGGCGTTAGCTGGTGGGTCACCAAAAAAAGCCCAGATAATCCTTAAAGATGCAATAGATTTTGCGATTAAGTCAGGCTCGGATTATGAAAAATACCTCTGCAATCTCCTGAGCGGCAGAATCAGCCTGGTGATTGATCAAAAGATTTCGACAGTAAAGGAATTAAAAGAGGCACTTGATTTTTTCATAGCCGAAGGCCACATCGTGGAGTCGAACCGCTGCAGATTATTGCTAGCGGCAGCGTCTGCCGTTGTGGGTGAATATGATTTGGCGCGGAACACGCTAGGTTACCTGGCGGATGTGAGTCGCAGCCCAGAATTCAATCATTTAATTATGTCCGAAGGACAAACTTTGGCGAGTGTTGTCAAAGTTCGTGATCTTCCGACTGATATCTTCCAGCAGTTCGTAGAACTACATTCGCTTGCCATCCAATTGGACCAAAAACTACCCGCTATCCGGAAGCAGTTTCGGCGGCGGTCGCAAATTGTGCATCTTTCCCCGCCTGAACTCGCCTTTACTACTTTTGGAAAAGTCCAGGTCAAAATCGGTGACCATGTGATTACCGGGGCTGAATGGATGACACAAAATGCGCGGGATTTGCTTATCTTATTGCTGCTCCATTCGGGGGGCATGACAAAGGAAGAAATCGGCGAAATTTTCTGGTTGGACTCGACTCCGGCAGAATTAAAACTGCGCTTCAAGAATACGATTTACCGGCTGCGCCATGCGGCAGGCAAGGATGTGGTTCTTTTCGAGAATGAAATCTATACTTTCAACCGCGGGATGGATTACGAAGCCGATTTTGAAAATTTTACAAATAGTCTAAACCAGGCGCGCCGGGATTTGGATGAAGAAAAGCGAATTAGTCTTCTTAAAGAAGCAGTCAAAATTTATAAAGGCTATTTTGCCCCTGATATTTCGGAGCAGTGGGCGATAACCGAGCGCGAGCGTTTCCACCAACTGGCTACGGATGCAATGGTGCAACTGGCTGAATTGCAGTTGAAACGCGGCGAGCTGGATGAATCGTTGATCACTGCCCAGACCTTGCTGGATTTCGACCCAACCCACGAAACCATGGTTTGCCTGGCAATGCGAGCGCTGGCGGCTACAGGGAATATTGTGGCGGTTATGCAGCAATATGATCAGTTCAAGAAAATTCTCCACAAGGAAATGAACGCCCAGCCATCACCACAGACCCGCGCGTTATATGATAACTTAACCCGTGAGCGAAGGGTGATCCGCTGAAAATGCCACGTTTAGCAATTTAATTGTATCCAAACCCTTGCTGGTTTATAATAATTCCACTATTACCAACAAAATACCAACCAATTTCAATGAATTTTCAAATAATGCCTCTATTGAAGCCACCTTTGAAGCCTACCCTTAAGTAAACTATTGTTATATAGCAAATACTTTTCCGGGAAGGGAAACCTGCAATGATTACAATCTCCTCTGCCAAAACTCGCATGATCTTCTTCGTACTGACCGTTGTCCTTTTTGTCTTGGGATCTGGGGCTCCCGAGGCCGGTGGTGGGGTCATCATGCGTTCAGCCTGGTTTATCGGTTTCTAAGCAAACCACTGAATGATTTTACTTTTAGCCGTTCTCGCAGGCCTGCTTAGCGGGTTATTGCGGGCGCGGCTGAGAAAAAGAGCATATCAATCTTTTCCATTGCGGCTTGCCTGGCTCGTCCTGGTAGCTATCGCCGTACAGTGGTTGATATTTTCTTTTCCTGCCACTCGCGCCAGTCTACCTGGTATTGTTGTCCGCTGGATTTTCGTTCTTTCACAACTTGCGCTGCTCATTTTTGGCTGGGCGAACCGAAATACCCCCGGTTTTTGGCTGCTGGGCGCCGGATTGCTGCTCAACCTGACCGTCATTGCACTCAACGGCGGGCTGATGCCGATCACACCGGAGACCGTTCAATGGCTGCGACCGGACGCTCCGGCCGGGTCCTGGCAGATCGGCCAACGGTTAGGTTTTGGTAAGGACATTGTCCTTCAAAGAGAGGAAACAATCCTTTGGCTCCTTTCCGACCGGTTCCGGTCATTCTCGGAGTTCTCTTACCGGGTCGCCTTTAGTCTGGGGGATGTTTTCATCGCCCTGGGCGCCTTCTGGCTTTTATGGACTATGGGTGGGCCAGCGCGTGAACAACCCTTAAAGGAGAAAAATCATGTACCAGACCAGTTACCCACGTTCCAATAACCGTCAACAAGAAGTCACCCGTGAATACAGCCGTATTTTATCCGCTGCTGTGGTCTCTGCTCACTTTCGGCAGATGCTGCTCTCGAATCCGGGCATGGCGCTTACGGCTGGTTTTGCCGGCGAGAAATTCCAGCTTAACAACGAGGATCGGAATCGTCTGACAGAAATTCGCGCAACCACCCTGGCTGATTTCGCTTCACAGCTCAATGTTGCCATGAAAGCCCCGGTTATGGGCCGTTCTGCGGTAGCAGCCGACTAAAGGGTTATGGCATCAAACCTTTCATAAAGCAAAGCATTATTTTGGGAATAGTTAATTATGATTTCAAGTAGTTCAGGCCTCATAGGCGAAACGCAAAAACGCCTGCCCACATTGTTCAGCTCAGCCGCTGAACGACTGGCGGACCTGGGAGAAGTTCCTGACCACTGGTTCAGCTATGATGGACCGGCCAGTTTATTGAATCAAATAGCGATAAAGGCTGTCGATGTCTTAAAGGTAAAGCAGTGCCAAATATTGGTTTTGGCTCCCGGTGGAATCTTCCGCTCTCAGGCATTCCATGGGTTACCAGTAGTTGTGAGCGGGCAATCGTCCGTTCAACGCGATAACTTTCGCGCCCAGGAAATACTACAGAAAGCGGTTTTAGGAGACGACCTGACTTTTATCGATCAACATTTCAAACCGCTCAATCGCGATCAGCAAGCTGTGCTACGGGTTGGCCCGCATGAAAACATCTATCTCTTCCCGATGCGGATCGACACGGAACCGGTGGGATTATTTGTGCTGGCGGTCGAGCCAACCATACGGAAACTTGAGGATATGAACCAGGCGTACCTACTTGCCAACCAGGCTGCCAAAGTCCTTCACCGGGAAAGCCTGCCGTACTCTGACGAGGAAAGCATCGTCGAGATTGTAATGGCGCTTTCAAAAGCACTGGAAGCCCGTGATCTTTCTACCGGTGAACATTGCCGACACATTACCCGTCTGACCGAACGGATCGCAGTTGATCTTGGCTGTTCGTTCCATGATATCCAGTCCATCCGGCGCGCTGCTTTGTTGCATGACATTGGAAAAATAGGTATTCCGGATAACATTCTCCATAAACCAGGCGCGTTGAATGACCGTGAGTGGGTGATTATGAAACAGCACCCCGAGATTGGCGCCAGGATTCTGCGGATGATCGCCGGACTGTCAGATGTTGCCCGCTTGGTTCTGGCGCACCATGAGCGCTTTGATGGCTCCGGTTACCCACTGGGCATAAGCGGTGAGGAAATCCCGATTGGGGCCCGGATATTGGCGGTTGTCGACGCCTTTGGCGCCATGATTACCGACCGTGTGTACCGGCCTGCGCGCACCATCCCGGAAGCGATGGAAGAAATTCAACGCTGCGCCGGCAAAGATTTCGACCCGAAAATTGTGAAGAGCTTTACAAAAATCATCAATATGCCGTTGGCTGGAGCAGAACCGGTTAACTGATCCATCCTTCCCTTGTTACCCCTGGCTGTGGATCTGGTCACGATTTCAGCCAGGGGTATGTGTTTAATAAGAAAACCCACCAGGCACCGCTTTCCCCTGGTGGGAGATGTAATTATGCTTACGGAAATTTTTTTTACGCGGCAGTCTCTTTTTGCGTTAATAGACTCAAACGTACATCTGGCAATTCAGCGAATACGATATAGCCCGCCGAAATGACAACCGCAATGATGTTGGTGACCAGGTAAGCAACATCTGCAACCTGGGCTCCGTTGACATTGTTGGTGGCATGCGGCATGATCATCATTAGACGGCTAATAATGTTGAACCCCTGTGAAAAAGATACCAGATACCATGGCCAAAGTTCACTCGTGCGCTGTACCACGATTTTTACGGCGGCATAAATCGCAAGTGCGGTCAAAAATACCGGGAGCCACCATTGCTGATTGGTTGACGAAAAAATATTCGGGGGAAAGAGCAAAAGGGGAATAATTTGAACGAATAACAAGACTATCACGGTAGTTGGCTGTGCAATGTTCTTTCGCAGCATGGATTAAACTCCTGAAGGGTGCCTGGGTATTCGATTGCCGCCTACTCGAAGAGTTGGGAAATCAATCATTTTATATTATAGAGTTCTATAGGGTTTGTCAAGAAAAAAACCAAAAATTGGTATGAAAAATAACTATAATGGGCATAATTAAGTAAATTATGGTTATTTGCCACTTGACATTTTGAGTGACATTTCCTATCATAGGCTATTGGTGCAGAATGGTGTTTGTGCTTTCTGTACCGTCCTATTTCCCATTGCCAAATCGTTAATTTTTATACACTTCGCGCCCTTCGGTAAAAGGAGGTGATACCACTTATATAAAATCCTTTAGTCCCAGGTATACCTGCCGGAAGACCTGAGCAATCTGACGGTGGTAACCGGATGGGGGATGCAGCCAATTAAATAGTGTGTCCAATTTTCAATTTGTGTTAAGGAGGAGAACCTAATGCGATCGCTGAAAGTTTTAAGTTTGTTCGTTATTTTGTCCATGATTTTGGTGGCGTGCGGTGGAACCGGCTCGACCGGTGGTGCGAAGGAATTAAAAGTCGCAATTCTTGCCCCACTTTCAGGGCCAGTTCCTACGTTTGGTGTGTCAACCCGTGACGGAGCCTTGTTAGCAATTGAAGAGTGGAACGCCAAAGGCGGCGTCAATGGGTATACCATTGTCCCGATTGTTGAAGACAGCCAGTGCACCCCCGAGCCGGCTGTGAACGCCATGAACAAGGTCGTCGATCAAGACGGCGTCAAATTTGTGATTGGCGAAGTCTGCTCAAAGGCCACCATTCCGATTTCCGAAATCGGTACCGCCAAGAAAGTTATCGTCATCAGTGGTACATCGACCGCCGAAGCAGTCACCGTGGATGCCAACGGTAACACAAAGCCGTACACCTTCCGCGCATGCTTCATCGATGCGTTCCAAGGTCTGGTGGGCGCCAAATTCGCCACGGAGAAATTGGGCGCAAAGACTACCTTCATCATGCTCGATCAGGCAAATGACTATGTGAAGGGTCTGGCGGAAGAATTCGAAAAGAATTTCACCGCAATGGGCGGCACGGTTGTTGGCAAGGAAAGCTACACTGCCAAGGATACCGATTTCTCAACCATCCTGGCCAAAATTGCCGAAGCTAAACCCGATGTCGTCTATCTGCCCGATTATTACAACATTGTCAACCTGGTCACCAAACAGGCCAAGGAAAAAGGCATTACCTCTGCCTTCCTCGGTGGTGATGGTTGGGATTCGGCTGACCTGGACGTGGTAGCAGCGGCTGGCGGTTACTTCACCAACCACTATTCGCCCGATGATCCCCGCCCAGAAGTTGTGAACTTCCTTGCAGCTTACGGCGCAAAATACAAGAACGATGATGGCACCGCCAAGGTACCGGATGCTCTTGCTACCCTGGCATATGATGCTGCGAATATGCTCTTCACTGCCATGACCACCGCCGGCACGGTTGAAGACGTTGACAAAGTAAAGGTAGCTTTGGAAGGCATCAAGATCAATGCTGTTTCCGGCGCCATTACTTTGGATGCCAAACACAACCCGGTAAAGGCTGCGGCCATTCTGGCAGTCACAGCCGAGGGTGTCAAGTTTGAAGCGAGCATCGCTCCGTAATCGATGCTGGTTTTAAAGTGAATAATTGGGGGGCAGCTGTTTAGCTGCCCTCCAATTCCTGTATTATTCGAATACTTGGAGGTGTCACCCCGATGCAGCAAGTTAGCACCCCCTCTCAAACCTCTTTGCCATTGGTAAAAACGCATACCCGGCTAGCCTGGATAGGGCAGCTATTCTTCATTGTTTTAGGACTGGCTGTTGTCTATATCCTCGGTAAAAACCTTATCAGCAATCCGACGCTGTTTGCCAATATTTTCATCAGCGGCTTGCAGCTGGGTTTTGTGTATGCCATGATTGCTCTGGGCTATACCATGGTGTACGGCATCGTTAAATTAATTAACTTTGCGCATGGCGATGTGTTCATGGTTGGCGCTTTTGTTAGCTTTTTCGCGGTGACGCGCTTCAATCTGCACCAATGGCCTTTAGCAGTCTTTCCATCCATACCGCCCATGATCAGCGTTGTAATTGGGTCGATCAGCGTCATCCTTCTTTCGATGCTGATTTGCATCCTTCTTGCGGTTACCATTGAACGCGTAGCCTACAAACCCTTGCGGGATGCCCCTCGAATCGCAGCTTTGATCACGGCGATTGGCGTCTCATTCTTCCTGGAATATTTCGGGGCGTTGAACTTTGTATTTTCCCCTCGTTTTATCCCCTACGAACGGCCCTTCGAAGTCGTGGCCTGGTACATTAAAGGCGGAATTCACCAGGTTGTCCCTGGCACACAACCACCTGATGGCAGCATCACTTTTTCCAACATTCTGCTGATTATTATGTTAGCGTCTGTTCTGGTGCAAATCTTCCTGCAATTCCTTGTGAAGCGCACCAAAATTGGGGTGGCGATGCGAGCGGCTTCATATGACAAGCAGGCAGCTCGCTTGATGGGCATCGACGTCGACTCGGTCATTTCCTTTACCTTTGCGATTGGCGCAGCCTTTGCCGGGTTGGGAGGCGTGCTGTATGCGATCGCTTACAGTTCGATCTGGTCGCAATTGGGCATCCTGCCAGGCTTGAAGGCTTTTATCGCGGCAGTTTTGGGCGGAATTGGCAGCATCCCAGGCGCACTCGTAGGCGCCTTAATCATGGGACAAGCTGAATCCATGACCGCGGGCTATATCTCAACGCCTATGCGGGATGCGGTAGCCTTTACCATCCTTATCATCGTCCTGTTGATCCGGCCAACCGGTATCTTCGGCGAGCCCTCACAAGAGAAGGCATAGGAGCCCGCCATGGAACTTGGATTTCTACTTGGATCGATTGTAAAAATTGCAGCGATTATCGCCTACTTTTATGGCGTTCTATGGGTAATGTCTCTGCCCAGCCGCTGGCTGAAAATTGGCGGCATGGTGGTGGCATTTGGCGTCATTCAATTGGGGTTGACCAAATTTGGCAATTTCCAACTGCTTAATGACTTTGACAGCGGTCTGTTATTTCAAGCCTGCGCCATGGCGATGGTGGCACTGGGGTTGAACCTGATTTATGGGTTCAACGGACAGTTCAGCCTGGGGCAGTGGGGCTTCTACGGCATTGGAGCCTATACCTCCGCGGATATCACGTACCGCTGGGTCAACGGCGATGCCCGCGGGTTGATTGTGGTTGGGGTTGGCACGATTGTCGGGGCGATCATTTTGACGGCGATCGGCCGCCTGGTAAAGAAAATTCGCGGTATCCCGGTCCTATCGGCCTTCACCCTTTACCTGATTGGGACTTTAGCCGCGGGATTTATCGCGGTTATGGTTGGCAGACTGCTGCATCCGGTTTTCCAGCCCTTGCTCGGCACTAACCTGGACCCAGGAGTCCTGGCGCAGGGTATCCCCATGCAGATCATGTTTTTCCTGGCGGTCATTTTTGCCGGGATTTTTGCAGCCGAAGTCAGCTTCCTTTTCGGCTTGCCCGTGCTTACACTTGGTTCCGACTACTTCGGCATCGCGACACTGGGATTCACCATTGTGGTCAATGTACTGATGATCAACTCGGATACCGTACTGCCGTTCCCCGAAATGAAAGGCGGGCGCGGGATGGTGGGTATTCCAAAGCTGACCACCTGGTTCTGGGCATTCTTGTTCCTGATGCTGGTGGTTATCGTCATGAGGAATATCCTGCGGTCCAGCACCGGACGGGCGATTATGTCGGTGCGCGAGGATGAAACTGCCGCGAAGGCAATGGGTATCGACATTGCCGGCTCGAAACTGATGGCTTTCGTTATCGGCAGTCTGTTTGCCGGAATGGGCGGTGGAATTTACGCTCACTTCATCGGTTTCCTCTCGCCGGGATCGTTCGACTTCCTGGTGAGTTTTAATCCGCTGATTATCGTCGTGTTTGGCGGTCTGGGGAGCATGACCGGGACGATTGTCTCATCGTTCGGTTGGCTATTCTTCCTGGAAGGAATGCTGCGCGTGTTGCTCGGTCAAATGGGTACTGAAGCGCCGACCTGGCGCTACGTGCTTTACCCCATTACTTTGCTGCTGATGATGTTGATTCGGCCGCAGGGGCTGCTGGGTGCGGTTGAGTGGGGCTTCTTGAAAGCAAAAGTGGTTTCAACCAGGCCAAAGAAAATTCCAACGCCTACCGATTCGCCGGCGGTTGAGGTCTAAAGGAGGAACACTATGGAAAATTCAACATCCTCCAAAAACATATTAAGAGTCGAAGGTCTGACCAAATTCTTTGGCGGACTTGGCGCAGTGCAAAATTTCGATATCACCTTGAATCAGGGCGACCTGAACGGCTTGATCGGTCCAAACGGCGCGGGAAAGACCACGGTATTCAACCTGATCACCGGTATCTATTCCCTGACCCGCGGCAAGATCGAGTTTGACGGTGAATCCACGGCCGGGCAAGAACCATACGAGATCACCCGCAAGGGGATCGCTCGGACCTTCCAAAACATCCGCTTATTCTCGAATCTTTCGGTGCTGGATAACGTCCGCATAGCTTATCATCCGCATGCGGGTTACAACCTGACCGACAGTGTGCTGCGGACCAAGAATTTCTATGCCAAAGAAGATGAACTGACGGATCAGGCGCTGGACTTTTTGGCCATTTTTGGTCTGGAAGGTATCCAGAACGAAACGGCCAAGAATTTGCCTTATGGTCAGCAAAGGCGGGTGGAAATTGCCCGCGCACTGGCAGCCAACCCCAAGCTACTGCTGTTGGATGAACCGGCTGCCGGTATGAATCCCAAAGAGATCATCGAGCTGATGGATTTGATCCATTTCATCCATGACCGCTTTAACCTGACCATCCTGCTGATCGAGCACCAAATGCGGGTGGTGATGGGCATCTGCCGTCATATCACAGTGATGGATTTTGGCCAGGTGATTGCCCGCGGTAATCCCAAAGAAATCCAGGCTAACGAACGGGTCGTCGAGGCTTACCTGGGGAAAGGAGCCGGCCATGCTGCTTGATGTTGAGAACCTCAATGTGTATTACGGCGCAATTCATGCCTTGCAGGGGGTTTCATTCAATGTTGAAGAGGGTGAAATCGTTACATTGATCGGCGCAAACGGAGCTGGCAAGTCAACCACCCTGCGCACGATTTCCGGTCTGCTGCGCTCGCGAACCGGGCATGTCAAGTTCAAGGGCATGGACATCTCGATGATGCCCGCGCAACAAATCGTCCGGCTGGGCGCCAGTCATGTGCCGGAAGGGCGGAAAATTTTCTCACCCCTGACTGTGCGTGAAAACCTGCTGATGGGAGCGTTTACCCGCACCGATCAGACAGAAATTCAACGTTCGATGGACCGGGTGTTTTCTAGCTTCCCGCGATTGAAGGAACGCATCAACCAGGCAGGCGGTACGCTCTCCGGCGGCGAGCAGCAAATGCTGGCTACCGGGCGCGGCATGATGTCGCGGCCAACGATGTTGATGATGGACGAGCCGTCGATGGGATTGAGCCCGATCCTGGTGGAAGAGATCTTCTCGATCATCAAGGAAATCAATGCCGCCGGGACCAGCATCCTGCTGGTTGAGCAGAATGCATCCATGGCGTTGTCCATTTCGCACCGGGCTTACGTTTTGGAGACCGGCCGGATCGTGCTCTCGGGCAGCGCGAAAGAGATTGCCGAGAACCCGCAGGTGAAGTCGGCTTACCTGGGGATTTAGGCCTACGATCTCACCACGGTGTCACCTAGAAGTGCTTATGTAGGGGACGGGTTCCAGCCCGTCCCATTTTTTTATTGGAAACCGAAATCGTGGGGACTGACGCCTCGCGGTTTATGCGCCCTGTGGGCTCGTCGTTCCAACCTATGATAAAAAGCGGGCGCGCATCCCCTCTCGCTCCGCTCGGGGGTGCACAGACCGCGATGCGCGCCCCTACATGAAACCATATTGCTCAGGCCGGTCTATAAGCCGCATTTTGTCCTCGCAAGGGTATCCGCGAACGGACGGTCTCGCGAAGGACGGTCATCTCTCTAGGCTGACTGTTACCAGGCAGCTCGTGCAGCCTACCCGGGATTCAAACGGAACGGGCAGTTCCTCATCCCTGCTTGGCCTTGCTCCCGACGGGGGTTGCCCAGCCGCCGCATTACTGCGGACGCTGGTGGTCTTTTACACCACCATTTCACCCATGCCCACCTGAACGGCAGGCGGTTTGTTTCTGTGGCCCGATCCCGCAAGTTACCTCACCCCGGGGTTTCCCCGGCGTCGCGCCCTGTGGAGTGCGGACTTTCCTCGATCTTGCAAGCAAGACCGCGACCGTCCGACCAACCTGAGCAAGGTGATCATACCGTGAACGGCAGATTTCGTCAATTTGCCAAATGGCAACGCCCGCGCCTGACCTTCGTTGTATAATTGCCCAAACTTGGAGAATACTTTCACGGGGAGACCTTTCATGCGAACACCGTTTGTTGCCGGCAACTGGAAGATGAACAAAACTGTCGAAGAAGCCCGCGCTCTGGTAGCCGAGATGCTGCCCGGGTTGCAGGAGGTGAAATCGGTCGAGCAGGTGTTGTGCCCGCCGTTTATGAGCCTGATGCCCGTCTCAGCCATGCTGGTGGGGACGGAAATTGGCCTGGGCGCTCAGAACTTGCACTGGGAGGAAAAAGGCGCCTTCACCGGTGAAGTCTCGTCCGGTATGGTGAAGGAATTCTGTAAGTATGTGATCATTGGCCACTCTGAGCGTCGCACCTACTTTGGTGAAACCGATGAAACGGTCAATAAGCGCACCCTTGCAGCCCTGGCCAAGGGATTGGTTGCCATCGTCTGTATCGGTGAGACCCTGACGGAAAACGAAGCCGGGCAGACCGCTGTGGTCATCGAACGGCAGATACGTGAAGGACTGAAAAACATCCCCGTGGAGCAGCTAACCAGACTGGTGATTGCTTACGAACCCGTCTGGGCAATCGGCACCGGACGAGCAGCCACCGGACCGGATGCCAACCGGGTGGTCGCGGCCATGATCCGTCCGGCGCTGCGCGAGTTGCACGGCAAAGCGGTGGCTGATGCGACCCGTGTACTCTACGGCGGTTCGGTGACCGGCTCGAATGCAGCAGAGTTTTTCTCGCAGCCGGAAATTGACGGCGCGCTGGTAGGCGGGGCAAGCCTCAAGCCGGTTGAATTTGTTGAAATCGTTCGGGCAGCTGCCCGGTGAATTTGCCGGTTGACGGGCTAATTTTCTTTACAGCCTGCATTCTGGCATTTCTAGTGGTCCAGCGCTGGCTGCACCGCGAGCTGCAGGCGGTCTTTTTGCTGTTGACGCGCCGTCCTGTCTCAGCGTTGGGTCTTTTTTCGCTGTTTTTCTTCCCAGGCGTGCTGCTGCATGAGCTGAGCCATTTTGTTATGGCGCGCTTGTTGGGCGTACGCACTGGTAAGCTATCCTTGCTGCCTAAAGTGATGGCCAACGGTAACCTGCGGCTGGGGTTTGTAGAGACCGCGCAAACTGACCCACTACGCGATACATTGATTGGGGCTGCGCCTTTGATCAGCGGGATGGCGGTTGTCAGCATCCTGGGTTTGAAACCCCTGGGCATTCTGCCTTTAACCGGTATGTTGTTTAACTCGGATTGGGCGACCTTTTGGGGTGAGGCGGCAAGATTACCCACCCGCCCGGATTTCTGGTTGTGGTTTTACCTGGCTTTTACAGTCAGCAGCACCATGCTGCCAAGCGCATCCGACCGGCGCGCCTGGTGGTCGGTTGGTTTCTTCTTTGCGATTTTACTGGTACTGGCAATCTTGCCGGGAGTCAGCAGTTGGATGCTGGAAAACCTGGCTCCGCCGCTCAACCGCGGGCTGCGAGCGCTGGCCATGGTCTTCGCTGCCAGCGGATTGATCCATCTGGCGCTGGCACCGCCGACCTGGCTGTTGAAAACTCTGCTTTCCAGAATCACCGGATTGCGTGTAGTCTAGATTTATTGTAAAAGGTAGCCATTTGGCAGTCAATGTCTGGTACAATATTGTCCTTCAATTTCCCACTGGTAGTGATTTTTCATGCTAATCGATAATTGGGGCCGTGAAATTACTTATTTACGCATCTCGGTCACAGACCGCTGCAATTTCCGCTGCGTCTATTGCATGCCGCCGGAAGGGCTGGTCTGGCAGCCGCATGATGCCATCATGCGCTATGAAGAAATTGAGCAAGTTGCCAGGGCAGCCGCTGAGCAGGGCGTGCGCCAAATTCGGCTGACGGGCGGCGAACCGCTGGTGCGGGCAGATCTGCCCATTCTGATCCGCATGCTGGCTGATATTCCCGGCATCGAGGATGTTAGCCTGACCACCAATGCGATGCTGCTTGAAAAACAGGCAGAAAAGCTGGCACAGGCGGGGTTGAAGCGGGTGAATGTCAGCCTGGATACGCTGAATACTGAGAAGTTTGCTAGAATCACTCGCGGCGGATCGTTAGTACGGGTATTGCGTGGAATTGCTGCTGCGGAAAACGCCGGTTTGCTGCCGATTAAAATAAATGTGGTCGCTATGCGCGGGGTCAACGACGATGAATTCATGGACCTGGCGCGGCTGACACTGGAACACCCCTGGCATGTCCGCTTTATCGAATTGATGCCTATCGGAAACCAGCAGCCCTGGGGACCAGATTTCCCATCACCGCAGGATGCTTTCATCCCCATTCAGGAAATCGTCGAACAGCTCAAGCCGCTAGGATTGGTGTCTGAAAATGACGCCGTCGGCTATGGGCCGGCGATCGAATATCGGATACCGGGCGGGATTGGCAAGCTTGGCTTCATCTCTCCACTGAGTGAGCATCAATTCTGCCAGCGCTGCAACCGCCTGCGCCTGACCGCTGATGGTTACCTCAGGCCATGCCTGATGAGTGCTGTGGAAATCCCAATTCTGTCCGCTCTGCGAGCCGGTCAACCAGCGCTGCCGGTGATTAAGCAAGCCGTGGCGGCCAAACCCGAGGGACACAAACTGGCAACCCAGGCCGCTCCGGACGGGCGGCGCATGATTCAAATCGGGGGGTAGAAATCCATTAGGTTGAAAAAAAAAGAGGCAGGAATTCCTGCCTCTGTAATCATCAACCTGTGCCGAACTGCCGGTCGCCGGCATCTCCCAGCCCTGGAACGATGTACCCCACATCATTCAGGTGATCATCTACTGCCGCCAGGTAAATCGGCACATCCGGGTGACGACTTTGCATGGCTGTAATACCTTCCGGTGCGCCGATCAACCCGACAAATTTGATGCGTTTGACGCCCCAATTTTTCAAGATGTCTACCGTTGCTACCGCCGAGCCCCCGGTTGCCAGCATCGGGTCCAGGATCAGGCAAACCGAAACGCGCGGCTCGGTTGGCAGCTTGTTGTAGTATTGCACGGGCTTGAGCGTCTTTTCGTCGCGGTAGATGCCAATGTGCCAGACTTCGGCGGACGGCATCAATTCCCAGATGCCCTCAACCATGCCCAGCCCGGCGCGCAGGATGGGGATTAGCCCGATTTTTTCTTCCAATTCAGCCGCAGGGGCAGTGCCCAGCGGGGTTCGAACGGTCGTTGGAGATATTTGGAGGTCCGCAGTGGCTTCGTAGGCCAGCAGACCGGTGATCTCACGAACCAATTCACGGAATTTCTTCGGTTCGGTTGAAACAGTGCGTAATTTCCCAAGTTTGTGCAGAATCAGTGGGTGTTGTGAGACATGAACCGGTGACATACATGCTCCTTGCCTGAGGATTTCAACTATTATAGTTCAATTTAGCCATTTGAAAGCGTGTATAATCGTGTCCATGAGCGAATCTCCCAGCCGATTAATCACCCCTGACGCTCGCCCCGATGACCGCCTTGACCAGACATTACGCCCGCGCTTACTGACCGACGTCATTGGCCAAGAGCAGGTGAAAGAAAACCTGACCATTCTGATTGCTGCCGCGCGAAAACGCCAGGAACCTTTGGACCACGTGCTGTTTTACGGCCCGCCGGGGCTGGGGAAGACCACTTTCTCGCATGTATTGGCCAATGAAATGGGGGTTTCGATCAAAATTACGGCTGGCCCGGCAGTTGAACGCGCCGGCGACCTGGCAGCCATTTTGACCAATTTGCACGCTGGTGATATCTTGTTTATCGATGAAATTCACCGCCTTGGGCGGGCTGTCGAAGAGGTGCTTTACCCGGCGATGGAAGATTTTGCGTTGGACATCGTCATCGGCAAGGGTCCGTCGGCGCGTTCCATTCGACTCAAACTGCCGCGTTTCACCGTCATCGGGGCGACGACTCGCCTGGCGCTGGTCAGTGCTCCACTGCGCGCCCGTTTCGGCGCTGTGTACCGCCTGGATTATTACGACTTACCTGCAATGGTGACCATTGTGAAGCGGGCGGCAAATTTGCTGGCGGTGCATGCCGATCAAAGCGGTATCGATGAGGTGGCCCGGCGCGCGCGCGGGACACCGCGTGTAGCGCTGCGTTTGCTGCGGCGGGTACGTGACTTTGCCCAGGTGCGGGCTGACGGCACGATCACCAGCGAGGTGGCGCACGATGCCTTGAATCTGCTCAATGTAGATCCACTGGGCCTGGATGAAGTGGACCGCCGGGTGCTGCGGACCATCATCGAAAAGTATAGCGGCGGACCGGTGGGTTTGAATACCATTGCCGCCTCGATTGGCGAGGAGCCGGATACGATCATGGACGTTGTTGAGCCGTATCTGCTGCAACTCGGGTTCCTCGACCGCACGCCGCAAGGGCGGGTGGCGACCAAACGGGCTTACGATCACCTGCAACTGCCGTACAACATAGAAAACCAACAACCGCGCTTGATTTGACGGCTGAATTTGCAGATGATAGTCGGGACGAGAATCATCCCGGCCTGCAAGGGTTAAGCCAGAGCGACCACCGATGAAAACCTCCGATTTCGATTACGATCTGCCCATCGAACGCATCGCCCAGACACCGATTGAGCCAAGGCATGCTTCTCGTCTGCTGGTGCTGCAACGAGATAAGCCGCAGCTTGAACACACTACTTTTTGGGACGTTGCGGATTACCTGCTGCCGGGAGATTTATTGGTTATCAACCAGACCCGGGTGATTCCGGCACGAATCTTTGCCCATAAATCGACTGGCGGCAAAGTCGAACTGCTGCTGCTGCGCCGCATTGACCTGACCAGTTGGGAAGCGCTGGTGGGCGGCAAAAAAGTGCGCGCTGGCACTCGATTGAGCCTGGACAACGGCCCGGAAGCCGAGGTTGTGACAGAAATGGAAGGCTCGCGGCGGTTGGTGCGATTTGCCGAACCGGTTGAGACCTACCTGGCAGCAGCCGGTCAGATGCCGCTGCCACCGTATATCCATGAACGCCTGGCGGACCCAGAACGTTATCAAACCGTATACTCCCGCGAGTCAGGTTCGGCTGCTGCGCCTACCGCCGGATTGCATTTCACCCCGGAGCTGATGGCTCGCCTGGAAGCGAATGGGGTGCAGTTTGCCCGAGTAACGCTGCATGTTGGCCTGGACACCTTTGCCCCGGTTACCGAAGATGACCCGCTCGAACATAAAATTCATACGGAATGGTGCGAACTGGGCGCAGAAACCGCGGCGCAAATCAACCGGGTGAAAAAGCAGGGAGGACGGATCATTGCAGTTGGGACCACCTCGGTGCGCACGCTTGAAAGCGCTGTGCGGGCTGCTACGGCAGGAGAGGTGGTTGGCGCTTACTCCGGTCCGACAGACCTTTTCATCCTGCCCGGTTACAGATTTCACGTGGTGGACGCCATGATCACCAATTTTCACCTGCCAAAATCAACCCTGCTGATGCTGGTCAGCGCCTTTGCCGGGCGCGAACGGATACTGGCAGCCTACGCCGAGGCAGTCCGCTTGAATTACCGCTTCTTTTCTTTTGGGGATGCGATGTTGGTTAAGTAGTTTCCGAATTCGAGCGTCAAGGAGCTATTTTGGGTGGCATACCGTCAAACGCTTTGGTACAATCTACCCATAACATCCCAGAATTTTCAACGAAAGGGTAACGATGAGCAGTATGCAATGGAATAAACCACCCGCTTTTGAACTCGACCTTAAAAAGACCTACACTGCGACGATGTCCACCGATCAGGGCGACATTGTCATTCAGCTATTCGCGGATAAAGTGCCAACCACGGTCAACAATTTTGTTTTTCTCGCGCGTCAGGGCTATTACGACGGCACCACTTTTCACCGCGTAATCAAGGATTTCATGGTCCAAGGCGGCGACCCGACCGGCACTGGCCGCGGCGGCCCAGGTTACCAGTTTAAGGATGAATTCCACAAGGACTTGAAGCATAACAAACCCGGCATCCTCTCGATGGCGAACGCCGGTCCGAATACCAACGGCTCACAGTTCTTTATCACCCATGTGCCAACGCCGCACCTGGATAATAAACATGCGGTATTTGGCGAAGTGAAATCTGGGATGGATGTGCTGATGGCTATTCCGCTGCGCGACCCCATGCGGCCAAACAGCCCGGCAGGCAAACTGCTTAAGGTGACGATCACCGAAAGCGAATGACCCCGGCGGAAAATGTAAAATCGCTCCAACCTTCGGACGCAGGCGGGGTCGGAGACATTTCAGACAATCAACAAAAATGGGTTGAGCTGAATGCCAACATCACCACCTGCCGGCTTTGCCCGCGTCTAGTCGCCTACCGCGAGGAAATTGCCCGCGTCAAAAAACGCGCCTTTCGCGACTGGGAGTACTGGGGCAAGCCGGTGCCCGGTTTCGGCGATCCGCATGCCCGCCTGCTGGTGGTCGGGTTGGCGCCGGGGGCGCACGGCTCGAACCGCACCGGCCGCATGTTCACCGGTGATTCATCCGGCGACTTCTTGTATGCCGCGTTGCACCGGGTAGGCATGGCCAACCAGCCGACAACTGTCCATCGGGACGACGGGTTGAGGTTGCGCGACGTATTTATTACGGCCATTTGCCGCTGCGTCCCACCGGACAACAAACCTACCCCCGAAGAAATCCGTGCCTGCCAGCCCTTCCTTGAGGCAGAGATGGACCTGCTGTCTGGCTTCAAGGGGATTGTTGCTCTGGGCAGCCTGGCTTTTCAGCAGGTATTGGCCATATACCGCAACCATGGTCGCCCGGTTGGGCGGCTGGACTTCGCACACAATGCTTATTATGACCTGGGCGACGGGTTACCCTGGCTGCTAGCATCCTACCATCCCAGCCGGCAAAATACGCAAACCGGTCGGCTTACCCCCACCATGTTCGATGCCATCTGGCAGCGAGCAAAAATCCTATTGGACGGCCAATGGGATCCAGGGACTTCCAATCGGGGGTAATTCGCATGCATCCGCTACGATTCTTTGGCTTTATTATCATCCTGGTTCTGCTGGTAGTGCTGGTTGGGCCGCTCATCATGCCGATCCCGCCGCTGCCAGAACCGATCGCGATTGCAGACCTGGCAGACCCCGACAGTCGCTTTGTTGAAGTCAATTCCATTCAGGTGCATTATAAAATTGCCGGTTCAGGCGAACCGGTGTTGATCTTGCTGCACGGTTTTGGCTCCAGCACCTACACCTGGCACAAGGTGATGGATTCGCTGGCAGCCGAAGGCACGGTGATAGCCTTTGACCGGCCAGCTTTTGGCCTGACAGAACGCCCCATGCCAGGGGAGTGGAGCGGAGAAAACCCGTACTCGGATGCGTTTCAGGTGCAGTTGACGATCGGGTTAATGGACGCGCTAAGCGTGGAAAAAGCGGTTCTGGTCGGACATTCGGCCGGCGGCGCCATAGCGCTGCAAACAGCGCTGGCTCACCCGGATCGAGTCAGCGGGCTGGTATTGGTAGATGCGGCGATTGTTGAGGGCAGCGGGATGTCGGGAATCGCGCGGTGGTTGGCCAATACACCGCAAATGAAACGTTTTGGGCCTTACCTGGCGCGCTCGTTGGCCGGCAAGGAAGGGGATGCCTTCCTGGAAGCTTCCTGGTATGATTTTACGAAATTCACTGCCGAAGATAAAGCGGCCTACCGAAAATCGCTGCAGGTTGCCAACTGGGACGTGGCTTTGTGGGAATACAGTCAGGTCAACCGGGAGTTCAACCTGAGCGGGAAGTTGGGGGAAATCAGTATGCCGGTTTTGGTCATCAGCGGGGACGATGACCGGATTATTCCACTGGCTGAGAGCCAGCAGATGGCGGCGGAATTGCCGGATGCGCGGCGGGTGACCCTGGCTGCCTGCGGTCATGTGCCACAGGAGGAATGCCCTGAGGAATTTTTACCGCCGGTGTTGGAATATATTGGTCGGTTTCAGCATTAGGGGATTGTAGGATAAACTTTAGTTTGTCCAGGTTCTGCATACAGGGCATAAAATACGCGAGTTTACCCTCCTTATTGAAACACCCCGGTGCGTTCAAAAACGGAATACACCCTACATATGCGCATAGCCAATTATTAATGCTGAATAAAAAAGGGCGGGAAATTTTCTCCCACCCTGTCCATCCGTACAAATTATCTTCTACCCGCGGCGGATGGCGCTCCAACCGGCGTAGGCTGCGGTATCACCCAACTCGGCCTCGATGCGCAGCAACTGATTGTATTTGGCAACACGGTCTGAGCGGGCGGGGGCGCCCGTTTTGATCTGACCGGTGTTCAGCGCGACCGCCAGGTCAGCGATGGTCGAGTCTTCGGTTTCACCTGAGCGATGGGAGGTCACAGCGCGCCAGCCAGCCCGGTGGCAGGTTTCGACGGCTTCGATGGTCTCGGTCAATGAGCCGATCTGATTGACCTTCACCAGCAGCGCGTTGCAGGCTTTTTCCTGGATCGCGCGGCGAACCCGCGCCGGATTGGTCACCAGCAAATCGTCGCCGACCAGTTGAACGCGGCTGCCAATTTCCTGCGTCAAGTGTTTCCAACCGTCCCAGTCATCCTCGGCCAAACCGTCTTCAATCGAGACGATCGGATATTGTTCCACCCAGTTTTTCCAGAAGGCCACCATCTCGTCACTGGACAGTTTGCGACCTTCCTTGCGCAGGTTATACGTTTTGGTTTCGGCATCGTAGAATTCGGAAGCTGCCGGGTCGAGTGCAATGGCAACCTGTTCGCCAGCCTTATAACCGGCTTTTTCGATGGCCTCCAGAATCACCTCAACAGCTTCGACATTGGCCTTAAGCGGGGGGGCGTAACCGCCTTCGTCACCCACCAGGGTCGGGTATCCGCGGCTTTTGAGGACGACTTTGAGGGCATGATAAATTTCAGCACCCCAGCGCAGCCCCTCGGCAAAGGAGGGCGCACCCAGCGGCATGACCATGAATTCCTGGGCGTCCGTGGACTGCCAGGCGGTATGGGCGCCGCCGTTAAGGATGTTCATCATTGGAACGGGAAGCACATGGGCATAAACGCCGCCGATATAGCGGTAGAGCGGCAAGCCAAGGGCGTTGGCGGCTGCTTTGGCGACCGCCAGACTGGTACCCAGGATGGCATTGGCGCCCAGTTTGGATTTGTTCTGCGTACCGTCCAACTGCAACAACGCCATGTCGAGCGCTTTTTGCTCCACCGCATCCCAGCCGACCAGGGCATCCGCAATTTCTTTGTTTACGTTCTCCACTGCCTTGAGAACGCCTTTTCCGTTATAACGGGATTTATCCCCGTCACGCATTTCCAGCGCCTCGTGAGTGCCCGTGGAGGCGCCTGAAGGTACTGCAGCGCGTCCCCAGCTGCCATCGCCCAAAACAACCTCGACCTCAACCGTCGGGTTGCCGCGTGAATCTAATACTTCCTGAGCGTAGATTGATTCAATTGTGGTATCCATCTTTATCCCTTCCCATGAGATTATCAGGCGGTTCTGCCTGTAGCTTGTATAAACGATTGCCCCCAAGTATAACCGTTTTCGGTAAACCTGGAGGCTTAATTGTGAACGAAAGCACAATTATTTATTGTTTGCTTTTTCTTTTACGCCATTAGCCTCGAACGGATGCGTCTTAATTCCGGCCTGGTCACAGGCGGCCTGGACAAAGGCTTTAAACAGCGGGTGCGGGCGGTTGGGGCGTGAGAGGAATTCAGGATGGAACTGGGTGCCAACCATAAAGGGATGATCGGCCAGCTCGACAATTTCCACCAGCCGTCCGTCAGGCGATAGCCCTGAAATACGCAGCCCGGCAGCAGCCAGCGATTCGCGGTAGGCGTTGTTGAACTCGAAGCGGTGGCGGTGGCGTTCCTGCACCTGGTTTTGTTGGTAGGCCGCAACCGTGAGCGTTCCCGGCTGCAAGTCACACGGATAAAGCCCCAGGCGCATCGTACCGCCCATGTCCGTTATTTCGTGCTGGTCAGGCATCAAGTCAATGACCGGGTGCGGAGTCGTGCGGTCAAATTCAGTCGAATTTGCTGTTTCATCGCCCAGGGTGTGACGCGCGAACTCCACAACCATCAATTGCATGCCAAGACACAGGCCAAGGTAAGGGATTTTTCCCGTGCGGGCAGTGCGGGCAGCCAGTATTTTCCCTTCGATGCCGCGGCTGCCAAAGCCGCCTGGTACGAGAATGCCATCCGCCTTTTGAACGACATCCAACATTTTGCCGCGCTCCAGGTCGGTGGAATGGATCCAGTCAATTTCTACATTGACCCCCAGGTTCAGGGCGGCGTGGTGAAGCGACTCGCGCACGCTCATATAGGCATCGTGCAGCTCGACATACTTACCAACCAGCGCTATCCGCACGCTCGGACGGGGCTTGTCCACCTGAGCGACCAGGCGTTTCCATTCAGTCCAATCCGGTTTCTTGCGCGCCTCCAGCCCAAATTTTTCCAGGATGTATTCGGCGATGCCTTTTTCTTCGAGCATCAACGGAACTGCATAAAGGTTCTTGCTGGTGACCATCGGTACTACGGCGCGTTTATCCACGTCGCAGAACAAAGCCAGCTTGTCGATAATGGCGCGGTCAACCGGATAATCCGAACGTGCGACCACCATGTCAGGGTTGATACCGATCGAGCGCAGCTCGGCTACCGAATGTTGGGTTGGTTTGGTTTTTAATTCGCCGGTGGCGCCGATGTACGGCAGCCAGGTGACGTGAATGAAAAGCGTGTTTTCACGCCCCAGGTCGCCGCGCAGTTGGCGCAACGACTCTAAAAATGGCAAACTTTCGATGTCTCCGACTGTTCCGCCCACCTCGACCAGAACGATTTCCGCGCTGGTGGCTTTAGCCACCTGGGTGATGCGGCGTTTGATCTCATTGGTGATGTGCGGGATAACCTGGATGGTACCGCCCAGGAAGTCGCCGCGCCTTTCTTTGCCAATGACCTCTGCATACACCTGACCGGTGGTCATATTGCAGACCTTGCTCAGCCGCACGTCAATGAAACGCTCATAATGCCCAAGATCCAGGTCAGTCTCAGCCCCGTCATCCAGTACGAAGACCTCGCCGTGTTGATAAGGGCTCATTGTGCCAGGGTCAACATTGATATAGGGATCCAGTTTTTGAACGGCGACGTTGAACCCGCGTTCTTTGAGCAAACGTCCCGTTGCTGCTGCCGTTACGCCTTTGCCAACCGAACTGACCACGCCACCGGTATAGAAGATGTATTTAGTGGGCATTAATCCTCCAGATGAGAAAATAAGGTTTTTAAGCGGCGGAGGGAGGGCCGATGAACCGACGCCTCCCTCCGGGAAATGCGAATTAACGTGCAATTAGGTGAAATGCCTGGTGCCGTAAGTTGCCCTTTCAAATAAAAAGCCGGGAGGAATAAAAGTCAAACCACTTCCACCCGGTCGTACCGGAAAATCTTGCTGGACAAAAATAGTTTACCACAGTCCTATCGAAAACATGCAGTAGATTCGGTATAAAATGGTTAAAAAAATCTATTGGGCGATATCGCCCAATAGATTATGTTTTATTTGAGGTTGCTGAAATCTCCGGATCACGCCCGAGAGGGGTTTACCCGTAGAACTTTGAAAGTCCTGAAAGCCATCTGGCTTGTGGCCGCGGCGAATTTTGAAAGCGCGGTCAACCAGACGAAATTGTAAACCGGCAATCTTTACTGAGAAGAAGTGGTCTTCTTTTCCAAAGTGCGCGCCAGCAGGTCCTCTTGCTCGGCCTGCAGTCCGGCAGCCTTCACTTTTTTGGCTTTCGGCTCGGCTTTGCGGGATTTAGCTTTTTCCATGGCCTCGCGGATTGCGATTTCCATGAAGGTCGGCTCAGCTTCCTTGGAAGCCGTGTCGCCGCTCAACGCAGCAATTTCTTCCGCCGACATATAGCCTTCGTCACCCTTCTTGCGCTTGGTGTCTTTCTTGCGGCGTTTGTCTTTGCTCTTCTCCGGCGCTTGGTAATCAACTTCTTCCTTGACCGGTTCAGGCTGCAGCGCCTTCAAACTGAGTTTGATCTGCTTTTTCTTCTTGTTGACGTCGATCACCTGGGCTTCAAGCTCGTCGCCTTCTTTGACCACGTCGCCAGGAGTGCGGACGTACCCATGGGCTAACTCACTGATGTGGATCAGGCCGGGGCGCTCAGCGCCAATCTCAAGGAAAGCGCCAAAGGTCTCAACCCGGACAACATTGCCTTTGACAACCATGTCCTTCTTAATTTCGTGCCAATCCAGGTCGAGGGGTTTGATCATGGTCAATTCGATGCGGTCTTCTTTGACCTTGCGAACCCAGACTTCGACTTCCTGACCTTCCTGCAAAACTTCTTTTACACTTTTAATCGCCTGGCCGGTCGGAGAAACAAGCTGCGATACATGAATCACTGCCGGTTTGCCGACACCGATATCCATAACGGCGCCAGCCAGAGAGGTTCTTAGCACTTTCCCGGTGAATTTAGCTTTTGCTTTTAATTCCTGGGTGGTGCTATCGGATACGACGGGATTTTCCATTCACTTTTCTCCCAAAGTTCAAATTTCAGCAAGGGTTGATTATACCCGTGTGTTCCAGAACTGTCAATTAAGGGTTTGAGTTGTCTGAGATCATAATCATGTTGCAATTTATGCCTGGTTGCACCTTAAGCCTGGTGCAGTGAACGGAAAGAAATCATGCCCAGCAACAAAGGGAACCAGAATGTAACCGACCGATAGGCCAGGGTTACCACCATGGCGGCTTCCAGGGGAATGCCAAGTGACTTCAAGGCCAGGGTCATCACGCCTTCGACGATGCCGACGCCCGCTGGTGTGGGCGAAATAATGACAAACAGATAGGCGATACTGAAGCCAGCCACCACCACAGCGACCGTGGTGGGGACTTTAAACGCTAAAAAGATGACACCTAAAATGCTGACCAGTAGAAGTTTATTCAGCAGGGTCAGCAGGAGTGGGCGCAGCCAACCGCGCCGGACGTGGTGCAAAGCCTGGACGCCTTCCACGATCTCGCAGGCAAAAATACGGGCATTTTCTTCGCCCAGAACCTCATGCTTGCGAAATGGTCTGGCAATTTTGTTAACGGTGCGGGCTATAAAAGTAACCGCTTGAATTAATCGTGATTGGGAACGCGAGGCCAGGTAAAGCATCCCACCAAGCGTTAGCGCCAGGATCAGGAACAGCGCAAAAGCGATGACATCAGCAGCATTTAAGGTATTGCGCAAGAAGAGAATTATGAGACCAACGAATATGATGGTCAGCAAACCGAAATAGTCGAATAAGAGAAAGAGCAGGCTGCCAACGGTCACCCGGGCGGAGGAGTGTCCGTTCTTCAGGGCATCGGAATAGATGACCGCCATCCCGCTGACGCCAGCGCTGGGAGCGACGATGTTGACGAAATTCACGGCCGCTACCAACCGGGCCAGGGGCAACAGTTCTTTATGGATGCCAACAATGCGGAATAGAGTCTGGAAGGATCGGCCTAATACCAAAATCCATCCGATTTCGATGAGCACTGCCATGCCGATGACTAGGATATTGCCTTTTTGCAGCACCAGCCCGATTTGCCGTAGTTCGCTGAAGCTGGTGATCAAAAAAATGATCGCCAGCAAAATGATGAGCGCTACAATGAATTTTTTCAAGGTGAAGCAACCAACAAATTAGCGGGATTCGGTCAGCACCAGGGTGACAGTTTTAGGACGGATATTGCGAATAAATTGAATTTCCAATTCCTGACCAGGTGCGAACCCATACAGCGTATTCAGGTATGGATGACTTTCGGCGATTGGCGCGTTGCCAATCTGCGTGATGATGTCGCCCGGTTGAAGACCGGTTTCAGCGGCTGGGTTGCCTGCTATTATATCCGAAATATGGACTCCCATTCCGCCATGAATTGCAAAGAGCAACACAATTGCGCTGGCCGCGAAAGTCGACTTGATAGCAATCCTCTCTTGTTATCCAGCGCCGTTTCATTTCAGCCGGCCAGGTTATTTTTGCGCAGCCAAAAGTATTTCGACCGCTTTATCCAGTTGCGGGTCGAGATTGGCCTTGACATCCTCTTCGGTCAGTTGAACCTCAACATCAGGCGTTAAACCAATGCCGTGAATTTGGCGTTCATTGGGGGTCAGCCAGTGAGCGATGGTTACTTTGATCGCGCCCTGGTTATCGACCAACGTAGACCAGGACTGAACGGTGCCTTTGCCGTAAGTGGTCGTCCCTACCAGCTTCCCGCGGTTGCGGTCTTGAATAGCGCCAGCGGTAATTTCAGAAGCGGAAGCTGACCCCTCATTGACCAGCACTACCAGTGGAATTTCGGTGGCCAAACCACCCGACCGGGCCGTGAAGGTAACGCGTTCACCATTTCCATGATCCTCATACATCACCACGCCGTCCGGAATGAACTGTGACACCACCGCGATGGCGGTATCCAGATAACCACCCGGGTCATTACGAAGGTCGAGGATCAAACCCTTAGGATTGTTACTCAGCAGTTCTTTCAGTGCATCCTTGACTTCCCTTTCGGTTCGGTCGCCGAACTGGATTATTTGCAAGTAGGCAATATTATTATCGAGCATTTTGCTGGTGACCAGGGGAATGACGATTTCCTCGCGCATAATGCTGACGTCGAAGGGGTTTTCTTCGCCTTCCCGCTGGATGGTCAACACAACCGTCGACCCAGCCTGGCCAAGCACACTGCGCAGCACCAGGGTTGGATCGGTGCCCACGACGCTGGTACCATCCACGGCAGTGATCATGTCGCCGCTTTTCAATCCGGCGGCTTCTGCTGGCGACCCGGCCATCGGGCTGATGATGGTTAGAAATTCACCCGAGGTATCGACCCAGGCGCCAATGCCTTCATATGAGCCTTCCAACGGCGCATTGGCCTGCTGGTATTGGACCGGGTCCATGTAAGCGGTGTTGGGGTCGCCAAGCGAACCAAGCATCCCGCTGATCGCACCGCGCATCAAGGTTGTATCGTCAACCGGCTGGTCAACATATTGTTTATGGACCAGGTCCCAGGCTTGCCAGAAGGGCTTGAATAACGTTTCACGGTCGACCGGGGTGCTTGTCACGCCAGGGGTGGCCTGGGCTTCGGTCGTTGTTTGCGGCGAGAAATTGGACGGCAGGCTGAGGTTTGACGGGAGGTTAATCCCGGTAAATATCCCGCCGGCAAAGCTTACAAGCATCAGGAAAATTGCGAGGATCAGGGCAACGATTATTCGTACAGGTTTAGATTCCATTCTTATCTCCAATAAAATGACCAAAGAGGTGTTAAGTGAACGTTATGAGCAGCGCAGCGAACCATCCCGGAAGCGCGATTACGCCTGAGGAGGATTTTGGTCCTTATCCGATGGGTTGCGATTGCCAAGGTTGGCAACCTCTTTGGAAAGTTTATCCAATTCACGATTTTCAGCTTCCCATGGATGCGCCATCATGCGCCATGATTTTGCCCACGAGGGTGAGTCTGGGTTTTTATTCTTCTTTCGCAGCAACGACAGCAAACTCCAATAACTGGAAAAAACGATGAGGGTCACGATACCAATTAATGCCCAACCGATGGGGGAGATTTCTTTCATTCCTGTCTCCAGATCCCTTCCAGGAAGGGTAGGTCGGCCAGCAAGGGCAGATCTTCCAGGGTATCGACCCTTGCGCTGGCTGCGTGAGTGTTTCCGTTGTGATTTCCAACCAGGATGGTGTAGAACCCGAGATCTCGGGCTGTATTGATATTTCGGAGCGAGTCATCGATTAACACACAACGGGTTGGATCGGGGTTTCCCAACAGCTTGAGCGCGTGTTGAAAGGCTTCCGGCTGTGGTTTACAAAAAGGCGCCACATCCATGACATCGATGATTCGTTCGAAGATACCGCCCAATTCCAACTGACCTAAAACTCGCAGCGCATGGTTTTGATCGGAATTGGTAAAAATCACTTTGCGGTTGGAAATCTGCTTCAATATCTGGTAAAGGGTGGGGTTTGGCTGCAGATAGGTTGCCAGAGGGATGTTATGCACAAAGTTGAGATACTTGTAAGGGTCGATCCCATAGACGATTTGTAGCCCGCGCAGCGTGGTTCCGTAGGTGTGGAACAACTCATCGCGCACCTGTATGACCTCGGCGGTTCCCAGTGCGAGGTTATCAACGATAAACTGGTTAATCCGCTCCCCGATGGCATCCCAAACGCCTGTAGTGGGGGGATAAAGTGTATCATCCAGGTCAAAAATCAGGGTATCCAACGCCATGCCCTGAGTATACTCGAAACTGATTGTGCTTGGAACGAGGTAAATGGGCTGCGGAAGGTTTCTAAGCAAACTATTATTCTTTGGCCTTGGCGAAGGCAACCTCTCACGCTCGGGTATAATCACACACTGAGGGAAACTTATGGCGATCCGAGTTCTAGCTGACGATGTAGCATCCCAGATTGCAGCCGGCGAGGTGGTTGAACGTCCCGCCTCGGTAGTTAAAGAATTGGTTGAAAATGCGCTCGATGCCGGGGCTACGACCATCACCATTCGGGTCGAGCAGGCCGGACGAAAAATCATTGAAATTGCAGATAATGGAACGGGCATTTCTTCGGTTGAGCTACCGCTGGCTATAACGCGGCACGCCACCAGTAAATTGCGCACCGCTGAAGATTTGTTTCATATCCGGTCGCTTGGATTTCGCGGAGAAGCGCTGGCATCCATCGGATCCGTCGCCCGCATGACCGTGATCTCGCGCGAGCAAAACGCTGATTTAGGTGCTCGGATGTTGATCGAAGGCGGGCAGAGCGGGCAGGTGACTTCGACGGGCATCCCGATCGGGACGGTCATCCGGGTCGAGGATTTGTTCTACAACGTTCCGGCGCGGCTTAAATTTCTCAAATCCGATATGACCGAACGCAACCAGATCAACAACCTGGTCATGCGCTATGCGTTGGCGTACCCGCAGGTGCGCTTCGAACTCGAGCAGGACGGTAAAACCATGCTGCGAACAGCCGGGAACAACGACCGGCGTGAAATTCTGGCGCAGCTCTATGGGGTGGATGTTGCCCGACAAATGCTGGAAGTAACCCTAGAAGAAGACATCCGGGTGAGCGGTTTTATTAGCCCGGTGGCGCTGACCCGCTCGAACCGCCGTGAAATCACCTTTTTTGTCAATGGGCGCTGGGTGCAGGATGCCGCGCTGATTGCTGCGTTGATACAGGCTTACCATACCTTGCTAATGATTGGACGCTACCCGCTGGCAGTCCTCTTCATCCAACTGGAGCCGGAAGAAGTGGACGTCAATGTCCACCCGGCCAAAGCAGAAGTGCGTTTTCGCTCACCTGACCAGGTCTTTTCAGCGGTGCAGCGGACGGTCAAACGCGCATTGCTGGCTTATTCACCGGTGCCGAATGTGAACACGCCTTATTGGAATGCGCCTGTCTATCAACAACGAGTGGTCGATCCTGCCTGGGACATGGCTGCAGAGCTTCAGGCTGAACAAGCAGCGGAACTTGGCAGTGAAGCCGCTACCTCGCCTCAGCCAGCATTGCCATCCGGAAAAGTACCGCTGCTACGCCTGGTCGGGCAGGTTGGTGCAGCCTACCTTGTCGCGGAAGGTCCTGACGGATTGTATCTGATCGATCAACATGCGGCGCACGAGCGGGTCTTGTTCGAAAAAATGACCCGGCAGAACCAGCAAAAAATAGCCAGTCAAACACTGCTTGAGCCGGCTGTGATCGTGCTTCCACCGCAGAGCGCTCATCTGCTGGAGCAGCAAGTGGGTATTTTGACGAATTACGGTTTTGATATCGAATTGTTCGGTCCCAACACCTTCCGGGTGAGGGGGGTACCGGCAATCCTGGCAGGCTCTGACCCTGCAGCCGCTGTGCGGGTGGTGGTGGAAGATTTCGAAGAGGACGAATCCCCGCTGGCGAATGAGATCGAGGCGCGCATCATTGCCCGCGTATGCAAGCGCGCTGCAGTCAAGGCCGGTCAGGTTCTGGCCAACGATGAACAGCTTGCGTTGCTGCGCGATTTGGAAAGCTGTCAGTCACCACGCACCTGTCCCCACGGACGTCCGACCATGATCCATCTCTCGGTGGATTTACTGGAACGACAGTTTGGCCGGCGCGGCAGCCGCTAGCTGACTGATGAGGACCCCTGGATTACGCGTTCGACAATGGCTGGTAATGTCTTCGCTGCGTCGGCGCGGATCACCAACCGCGCTTTTCGGTCGAGGTAAGTAGGAGAGAGCGTGCTGATAATGATTTTTGCGCCGTTTTGATACGCCAGGTGAGGAAGTCCATTGGCTGGAGAAACCTCGAGTGAACTGCCAATGACCATGTAACAATCCGCAGCCTGGCTGTGTTCCAGCGCATTTTCCCAGGCCGCAGTGGGCAGCATCTCTTCGAACAGCGTAATATCCGGCTTGAGCAGCGCCTGGCATTTTGCGCAGCGGGGTAAGATATTGTCAATGACGAATGGTTGGTAATACAGCTCGGTGGAATATGCCGCCTGGCAGTGCGGGCACTTCAGGGTGGACATGGAACCGTGCACCTCGATCACCTTTTGCGAGCCAGCGCGCTGGTGCAGCCCGTCGATGTTCTGGGTGATCACGGCTTTCAAGCGTTTGGCCTGCTCCAACTGAGCCAACGCCAGGTGCGCTGGATTGGGTTGGGCAGACCCTATTTGTTGCGCTAACGGCCGCAACCAGTTAAAAAATCTTTCGGGGTGGGAACGGAAAGCAGTCAGCGAAGCAACTTCCAGCGGATCGGATTGGGTCCATAGCCCGCTGCCGGCAGAACGGAAATCAGGTATTCCCGAAGGCGTCGAAATCCCTGCCCCGGTAAATGCGACAAAGTATTCAGCACTCAAGATCAGGTCAGCTGCTTGCTGTAGGAAATCCTGCGCTGCGGAATTGATCATTTCTCAGTCGAGTGGCATACCCGGCAGCCAGTTCGTTCACTTGCTGCATATAGATTCCGTCTGGTTGCAAAAAGCCGAGGGGTATGTTGCGCATTGCAGCCTGATAGGATTGCTCCGTTACCCCGGGGATAAAAGGAGTCTTGATACGGTTTAACATTTCCTGGATCTGGATGGCAGAGAGCTGTATATCCGCCCGGACGCGGTTGTTGATGATCACGGAAAGGGACTTGGTAGAGGGGAAACCCAGGCCCGGCAACTCTTCGAGCAACTGGCCGGTACGTTTAACCGAATGCGGCTGAGGTTCGGTCACCAGGATTAATTCGTCGACCATACTCAGCATTTTTTCCAATCCTGGCGTGTAGGGTGACCCGATATCCAGGGTGATGAATGAGCCAAGCGTGAACAAGTGGAAGAGCAAGACCTCAAGCTGCGGAATGGCATTGATCAGCTTGGTGCTGTCAGCAGCTTTGTGGGTTGTTAAGAGCAGGCGGATGCCGTAGGTGGTACTGGTCAGATGGCGTTCAACATCTTCCAGAGTAATGTCACTGGCGTTCATTTCCAGCAGGCTGGTTAAACCTTCGTCCTGTGTGAAACCTAACTCCCCAGCCCAGGTGCCTTGCCCCGGGCGTAATTCGGCAGCAATTACTTCGGCGCGGGTTTTTTGATAGTAGGCCAGACCCAGGTTGAGCGCCAGGGTAGAAACTCCAAGGCCGCCTTTGGCAGCCATGATGCCAACCACATAACCGCGCCGGGTGAGCAGCGGCCCGGTCCCGCGCGATTTCGCTCGGGTGAATAATGCACGAATGCGCGCAATTAATTCGGCGGGGTGGACGGGTTTGGTCAGATAGTCATCCGCGCCAGCTTCGTAGCCAGCAACTTTATGTTCAAGCTGCGATTTGGCCGTGAACATGAGAATCGGGATCGGGGCAGTCTGCGGATCAGAGCGTAAATGCCTGGCAACCTGATAACCATCCGGGTCCGGCATCATAATATCCAATACGATCATATCCGGATGTTCGCTAAATGCCAGGGATATTGCTTCCGTACCATCTTTGGCTGATACGACCTGATAACCCTGTTTCTGAAGCATCATACCAATCAGGCGTAATGTCTCCAGATCATCATCCACGATCAAGATTTTTTCAGCCATTGATTATTCCCTCCGCGATGGAACCAACTAAAAACAATCCGGTATGAAGGGCAGGAGAAACTGATTTATACACCCCTCCTCATTTCATCCTGGTCTGGAAAAATTGTACCAGTTAATTGGTAATTATTTGGATAAACGGTAGTCTAGCATAAACCGGGACGGCTCGCAAGACGGAAGCCATTCAGCTTCTTGTGAAATTTCAAATGTTGTGGCGCGCCGCTCGGACGTCTCTATCGTCGGGCTGACCAGCAATTGGCCTGATGCTATAATCATGGCGTGTTGGTTAATCGAATCCAAAATTCCTTGAATAAAACGTTTGGGCTGGATCAGCAATCCCGGCTGGTGGTCGGCGTTTCCGGTGGGGTTGACAGTCTGGCGCTGCTGCACCTGCTGCACAGCGCCGGGTACAATGTAGTCGCGGCGCATTTTAATCACCATTTACGCCAGGAGGCTGAAGGAGACGCCCAGTTCGTGGCACAAACTGCCAGGGATTTGGGTTGCGCTTTCATTCGCGGTGATGGCGATGTGGCACAGATGGCTGCGACTGAAAAGTTGTCCATAGAAGCGGCTGCGCGTAAGGCGCGCTACCTGTTTCTATTTGCAGAGGCAGAGCGGCTTGAAGCGCAAGCGGTGGTCACCGCACACACCGCCGATGACCAGGTTGAAACGCTGTTGATGCATCTTATTCACGGGAGCGGGCTGAATGGACTGCGTGGAATGCAGCCGCGAACCTTGCTGAACCCTTATTCGAGCAAAATACCATTGGTACGGCCGCTACTTGATACCTGGCGGGAGGAACTGGAAGCCTACTGCCGGGAAAAACAGCTCCAACCGCGCGTGGATGTCACCAATGCGGACCCTACTTACTTGCGGAACCGCATCCGCCTGGAATTGATCCCGCTGCTGGCGGGCTACAATCCGCGCATCAAGGAACGCCTGACCGGGCTGGCAGCCAATGCCCGCGGTTCGCTGGAAGTTCTCGAAGATGCGATTTCTGAGAAATATCGCCAGGCTCTCCGGGCGTCAGGGGTAGGTTTTCGCAGTTTTGACCGCGCGCTGCTTGCCGCCCATCCACCTGCCACCCGGTTGGAAATCATCCGCAAGGCAGCTTTGGAAATTCTTCCGAATAGCCAGGACATCGATCGGGCAGCGCTCGTAAGGGGGGCGGCCTTGCTCGACGGTTCAGTCAGCGGTCTTCAGGCCAACCTGGCTGATGGCCTGGACACTCAGGTTGCTGGCGACCGCTTAACCTTAGTCCTGGCAGGCAGCCCGGTCATCCAGCCCGAATGGCCCGTCTCCCCGGCTAACCGAACGCTGGAATTGACCGTCCCCGGCTTCGTACAGCTCGAAAATGGCTGGGGGATCGAGGCACAGTGGCTGGAAGTTGAACCAGATCTGGTGTTCGACAGCAACAACAGCCCCAATGCAGCCATCCTGGATGCTGGCAGCTTGACCTTGCCGTTGACCATCCGCCGGCGAGCTCCCGGCGACCGGTTCCAGCCGTTGGGGGTTGAAACGGGCAGCCTGACGGTCGGCGATTTTTTCACCAATGTAAAAATGCCCCGTGAAGCAAGAGTCGGTTGGCCGCTGGTTTTCTCGGGAAACCAGGTAGTCTGGATGCCTGGCTACCGCCTGGCTGAGACTGCAAAAGTACAAAAAAACAGCCGCGAACTTGTTCAGCTGCGACTGGTACAAAAATCTTGAAACAGGCTCTGATCAGCTTTGCTGCGCAGAAAGCTGGCGCAGTTTCATACTAATTTCGCGCCACTGAATTTTCGAAATTCCCAATTTCTGGCGAATTTGTTCGTGTTCCAGGTCGGATTGCCAGTCACGCAAAACACTGGTCCAGCGGCACATGTCGAACGAAAGGTGCTTATCGATTCCGGCTTCTTCGCCAAGGTCTTCTAACAGGTATTCGAGCCGGCGCGGCGACCAGGGAAACACCACGTCTTTTGGCTGGTACTGGATCAGGTATTCCTGGTAGCTTTCCACCCATTCGGCGGGCAGATCAATTTTACGTTCCTTATAGCGATTACTCGGACTTGCATAGCGCACGAAGAGGATCGGTCCACCCGGCGCCTGCAGGTCGATATGATTGATATTTATTGCCAGACATTCCCCTTTTTTGATCCCGGTCGATAATAATAATTTCAACAGCGTATATGAACGGGCGTCCGGTTTTTTGGCCTGGCGGTATTTCTCGGCTACCTGGATTACTTTTTCCTGTTCGTTGCGAGTCAATACCGTTGGCAGCGGGCTGATGACGGATTGCTGGACTACTTTTTCGGCTGGGTCCACCATAATCCGCCCGCTTTTATGCAGCCAGCGGAAAAAGGCTTTGATGGATGTGATGCGGCGCGCCAGACTTTTGGGACTGCAGGGGATACCACGCCCGGTTTGCAACCAAGTGAGAAAATTGTTGAGGTCTTTGGTGGTTACCGTCCCGACGGTTTTATCCGGGGGAAGAAATTTCGCCAACAGCTGTAGATCGCCAAGGAATGCCTTAACCGTGTAGGGTGACTTCCCCTGGTCCAGCAGGAACAACTCCCATGACCCGATGGTCGGCAAGAGCGGCGTTTGAGAAGTGATGTGAAGGTCGGGAGTAATTTCCTTTGGCATGGCAGCTCCGCGAAGGTCAATTTGCGTATAGCTTTATTATTTTATCAGTTTACAACACATTTCCACGAAAGTCAAACTTTTCGTGGAAATGATGGGCTTTTTGGGGTGATTCTAAGAATTACTACTCTACATTCAACGCTTCGAAGAGCAGTGGTTCGATCAGATCGGGGTTAGGGAGCAGCACTTGAGCTCCTTCGGGGGTTTGCCAGGCCCAGACCTCACGCGAACCAATGGCATATTGTTTTATTTTTTCAGTATTCGAAAGCAAATCCGGAGCAAACCGGGCCAGGCTAATGGCCACATCCAATGGCAGATTGGTTTCTACATTGTTACGGAAGGCGTTATACAACTCCGGAGCGCGGGCGACGGCGTTCAGATTCATCAGCTTGAAGAAGGTTGCTTTCATTACCTCCTGGGCGCGGCGGGTACGGTCGAAATCGCTGGTACTGTAGCGAGAACGGACATACCACAGGGCAGTTGCGCCATCCATATCCAATCGCCCCGGCCCCATGGTGCAATAGCCCTCTTCATCGGCAATCGGAAGCGAACAGGTATCCGATAACTGGCTTCCGGCATACACCGTAATTCCGCCAAGGCTGTCGATGATACCCACGAAACCCTGAAAATTGGTCAACAGATAATAATCGGGCGTGAAACCGAAGTTGTACTGGAACATCTCCTGGGTGAGGTCAAAGCCGCCATAAGCCATGGCGGTATTGATGCGTTCCTGTTTGATTCCCGGAAGCGTGACGAAAAGGTCGCGCGGGAAAGAAACCACGCTCGTGGCGCCGGTTTTCTTATTAATCGAAACCAACATCATGATATCGGTGCGAAAACCGGAATTTGGACGCCAATCCGAGCCGAGAAGCAGGATTTTGACCACATCTTTTGACAGAGCCAGGGTTGGGCGGACAGTAGGCGTTGCTGAGGGAGTAATCGTCGGTTCTTCAGTGGGTTGGTCCACCCCGATTTGAGTCGGGGAATCGGATGGCAAAAAGGGGGTCGGTGTCGCTGTGGCGTTGCGATCAGGGGTTACCAACAATTGGGAAATGCTCTGCGGAGATTGCTGCTCCCCAAGCCTGGTGGCCGGCAAATTGCATGCCAGAGCGGTTATTACGAAAATTACGGCGAATGCGAAAAGTTTTTTCATTATGCTGTCAAGTTTTTAATTTTACGCTTTGGTTGACTCAACTGGAAGTATTTGTCAATGGGTAGGTCGGGTTGATGGTAGGCGTCGGACTGAGGATTGGGGTGTCGGAAGGCGCTTCGGGCGTTGTTGGCGCGGTTGGTACAGGGGCAGTCTGATGTCAAGGTGGCAGGTGCAGTTTGCATGGGAGGTGGTTTCGGTGTGTCAGGAGGTTGTTGCGTGGCGGTTGGCGAGGAGGTGTAGGTCGAGGTTGGGACGTTTGGAACCCATAATTGCCAACCCGTGCGGATGATATTCCCGGCCAGGCAGTTTACCGATTTCAAATTTGAAACCGAAATACGGTATTTCACGGAGATCCGGGTCAGGTTGTCCCCCAATTTGACGGTATATTTGATCCAGCCAGTGGGTTGAGCGCACGCTTTTTCTGTACTCGCCGGCGAGGTGCCCACATTGGGAATAGTCGCACCAGGGGTAGCGGTGGCTGGAGCAAAGCGGGGCAAATAGATAATCGTGTCCGATAATACCATATCCGAGATAAGACAGTTTTCGACCATAATTTGTTCCAGCGAACTGCCATGAGTTTCGGCCAATGTGCGCAAATCATCGCCATTGCTGACGGTATACAACATCCAACCTGTAGGGGGCGGGCAGGCTGCCGGATTGGCGAGAGAGGTGGCAGCGATAACTGGTCTGGGAGTGCTCACATATGGAGCTTCTGGCGCTCCGAAGCCGGGGAGCGGAGTCAGATTTGGGGCAGGCAAGGTAGCGCGCAGCGTGGGCGTAGCCAATTTCTGCGGGACACTTTCCAGCAGGCCAAGCGTCAATGCGCCAATGACCAGCGCTCCGGTGGCCAAAGCGCCAACCATGCCGAGCACCCCACTTCGAAATGGTTTCATCATCTATGGATAAAACTCGAAACGGGTTGATTTTCAATGGGCAGAAGGACGCTAATGGTCGATTTTCCTTTTTGGGTGGATTCCACCCAGATGCGGCCGCGGTGTGCTTCCACTAACGTTCGGGTTATCGCCAGGCCGATGCCGCGGTCATCGATACCGGGGACAGACGGGTGAAGCACACGATATTCTTTATCGAAGACTTTTTCTACCTCAGCCTCCGGAATACCACCGCCTTCATCGGTTACCTGGATAACTAGATATGAACTGTCTCTTTCACCTTCCATTAATTGAGCGCTAAGGGAGATGGCGCCGTTGGCAGGCGTCACCGCAGCGGCGTTTTGTAACAGGTACGCGACAATCTGCTGGAGGGCGTCCCGGTCAGCGATTACCTTGGGAAGAGAGGCCGGGATCGCCAGGTGTAAATCAATTTTCTTCTGGTCGAGGGTTGGGGAAATGCCGCTAACTGCCCGATCGATAACCGGATTTACTGCTACCAGACCGGTGACCAGTTCCACCGGGCTGGGCGTTTGATCGCCAGTTTGCACAAGTTCATCTGTCAGGGATTTGATCTCGTTTGCGGACTCGTGAATGCGGGTTACGAAATTTTGCAGCAGCGGGTTTACAGTTGCGATTGCCTCACCGGATAACAGGTCCGAATATGCCAGGATGGAAGAAACCGGTGCGTTGAGTTTTTGTAATGTAGTTTGAAACAGCTGGCTGGAATCCTGCGAAAGCTGGCCGGGATTGGCACTGCGCTGTTGCAAGTTCATGATGGTGATATTGGCTTCGGCCAATGCATTCTGCAGGTGGGCTAATTCTTCCAAAGCGGCGTGTAATTCTTGCTCCAGATAATTCGTCTCAACCTGGGCGTTCGAGCGCGATTGTTCACTGGCGAACTGGTGCAACGCTGCGTTTTCCGCTTCCAAAGCGGCGATATGTTTTTCGGATTCCTGCTGCACAGCCAGGATCGATTCCAGGCTGGGATCCAACCCGGCGGAATCTGGTTCTGACCGGATCGCATCCATTTCTTCGAGCAATAACCGCAGTTCCTGGCGCGCATCGGACAATTCCTGCTGGCCTTTGGCTAATAAAGCGTACAGACCTTCCAAATCTTCCATTTTGGCAGGCGAAAGTTCTGCCTTCGCCAGAGGATGGCGGATCTGCTGTAGATCAGGGGCGCTGGTTAGCAGTTGTCCTCTGCGGATTTCAGCGGGGGGACTATCCTTTTCTCCCGCAGCAGGGCTGGTTTTGCGAGGTTTTTCAACCGGTTTGTTTCGGCTGGGTTTGAGCACCCAGGCTAACCCCGGCAGCAATGGGAAAACGCAGATTAAAGCCAATCGAACAGCGGCGGGGTAGTCACTTTCCGGGTAGGGCAGAAGGACATGCACTACTCCGCCAGCAAAAACGATCACAAAGAAGCCAAAACCGGTTCCCCAGTTCTCCGGACGAAAATACGCAATGAGAATGGCACTTGCGACCGAGAGAAGCAGCAGCATCACAACCCAGGAAAGATCAAGGGGAGAACCATTGAAACTGGCACGTCCAGCCAACGGACCCCAGTCAATCAGGGCGTAAGCGAAAAAGAGGAAGGCGAACAGGGTCAACAAACCCACCGCGGTATCGGAGGCGCGCGTCGCGTGAGCGCCTAAAACCATCCATCCTATCCAAATCACCGAAACAGCAATCAGTGCCCGGTCGAGCAGCGGAAGGACGAGTTGCAGATCGATAATATTTTGCCAGCCCAGGGCGCTGACCACAAATTGAAATACCTGGCCGGCAATGATGACCAAGAATCCGATCTTCATCCGGAAAGCGTTCGGTCGATTGTGGGGCAATTCCATGAGGAAAACGGTTTGCAATCCAGCCATGGCTGCAAAAACAATGACCAGGTGGTAAATCAAATTCCCCGGCGGTTCGACCAGCACTTTGAAAATCTGCGAAAGTAGCGACTCCATTTTCAAACTACCCCAATTTGGATTATAGCACGCGTACCCGAAACCGGATGGCTATTGCGGGTAGTCAAACAAGACAGCCGTTCAAGGGGACATTTTAACTTTGGTAACTGCTGCTGCTGCAAAAGGTTGACAAATCGCCAATATCCGATAAAATACTGATCGTCGTTTGACGCCGAAGTGGCGGAATTGGCAGACGCGCTACGTTCAGGGCGTAGTGGGCAATACGCTCGTGAGGGTTCAAATCCCTCCTTCGGCACTTTAATCCCGCGTAAAGCGGGATTTTGGTTTAAGCCCGGATTTTTCCTTGTCCGGCGAGAAATTTTGCTGTAAGATTGGGCCATGAAGAATTTCCAAATTAACTGGAAACAACTGGCTGTCCTGGCGGCTTTTGTGGTACTGTTTTTCCTGCTCATGGATTTCAACGGCAGAATTAACGAGTTAAACCGCCTTAACACGGAACTCGCAAAAATGGAAACGCAAGTTTCAGCCCATAAAGCCACCGAAAGCGGGCTGCAGGAGCAAATCCAATATGCCACCTCCGATGCGGCAGTCAATGAATATGCCCGCAATAACGGCCTGGTTCGTGAAGGCGAAAAATTGATCGTCCCACTCGGCAACAGCACCCCCGTTCCACAGCTAAACCATGAAACCACACCTACCCCGGTGAAAATTTCAAACCGTCAAATCTGGTGGGCCTTGTTCTTCGGTGATTAAGGACCGGACAGTTAGCAGGTTAACTCTCCCACACCCGGCGGGAGTTTGTTTTTAAGTTGCAGGTTTGATACCCGGTTGATGTCGAGTCGGTTTGCGGTTAAATCTGGTTTTCTGGCTGCAAGCGGTTGATCACCACCAGGGTCAAATCATCACTGGCTGGCGTACCCTGCCGGAAATCCCGGATGACCTGGTTGAGGTGCTGGATGGTTTCATGCGGCGAACCGCCAGGGGCGTTGGATAGTGCCTCCACCAATCGTTTTTCGCCAAAAATCTCGCCTGAAGGGGAAAAACTCTCACTCACGCCATCGGTGTATAAAATCAACTGGTCACCGGGACCAATTTCGAGGGTATGTTCCTGAATTTTACTATTCGCCATCACACCCAATGCCATGCCGCCCTTTAGCAAGGGTTCGATATCACGCGTATTGCTGTGCATGATCAAGGGCAGATTGTGACCGGCATTGGCGTATGTCAGGGTGCCTTCTCGCAGGTTGAGCACCGCATAAACAGCGGTTACGAACAACCCATCCTGCGAGTCGACCACCAACAGGCGGTTGACTCGTTCCAGAACTTTTGCCGGGGAAGCAATTTCACGCACGAAGGCCCTGATCAAGGTGCGGGCGACGGTCATATACAAGGCAGCCGGCATGCCTTTGTCCGAAACATCCGCGATGACGATTCCCAGCTTTTCCGGGCCGAGTTTGAAGATGTCGTAAAAATCCCCGCCAACCTCGCGCGCAGTCTGCCAGACGATATCCAGGTCCCAGCCCTTTATGTCGGGAAGATGAGAAGGTAAAAAAGTGCGTTGAATCTGGCGCGCCAACTGGATTTCTTTCTCCAACCGTTCCCGTTCGACCATCTCGCGGTTAAGCTGATCATTTTGGATGGTCAGAGAAACCTGCTGGGCGATTCCGTTGATGATTTCATGGCGGCGCTCATGGAAAGAAGGGGGCACGTTAGCTTCGGCAGTCAACATGACGCCAAACACCTCTCCTTTCACCGAGAGCGGCACAGCAAGCACCCAGTTGGATCCGGGGACATATTGGTCGTTCAATTCGTCGCCAGGGATCAAGCGGGTCAGCTTAACCCAATCCTCGATGGGCATGTCCGGGTCATCAACCTTGCTTGCCAGAAATTCATCTTTGTCCCTTACCGCATCCAGTAAAGGGAACTGACCCAGGCTGTACTGCCTGCCTTCCAGATAACGGTCTTCATGGCCTTTGTTATTGAAAGTCTTGGCAATCTGAAATCCATGGTCTTCGGGCTGCCACAGGTAAATTGCGCAGGCATCGATGCCAACCAGAATCGGCATCAAATGGACAATGGTGTCCAGAATATCTTCGAGGGTATTCTGGCTGACAACCGCCTGGGCGACTTGCAGCAGCACTGCCGTTACGTAGGCCTCTTCCTGACGGGCTTCCAACAATGCGAGATTTTCGATGGCCACTGCCGTTTGTTGGGCAATGCCGAGCAACAGGGAGAGGGTTTGCTGGTCAAAGGATGCGCTGCCGCCGCTACCATTTTCACTCTGATGCCCTACCAGGAAAGCTCCGAGAAGTTTTCCGCGCGAAAGTAAGGGCAAAATCACCACTGTACTGCCGGCTTTTGGCAGCAGCAGACTTTCCAAGTTTAACTCGTGGACGGGGTCTTCGAGGAACACGGGCAAACGGGTTGAAATCATTTGTTCCATAACCGGAATATCTGCCCCTAAAACCAAATTTTCGAGGGCGGGAGTTTCCAGTCCATATTGCGATTTCATAAAGAATGACAGCAAATTCTCGTCCCAGGTGAAGAAGGCGCATTTTTTTATGCCAATGAGCAAGGGTGTCAGACGCGCCATGGTTTGCAGGAGCTCATCCGTGTTCAGGCTGTTTTGCGCCGCCTCAGCTACTTTGAATAAGATGGTCGATATCCAGGCTTGTTCCTGCGCAGAAGTAAACAGGCGCGTGTTTTGAATCGCCACGGCTGCATTATTGGCAAAGGTCATCGATATCAGGCCGGCTTCCTCGCCGTAACAACCTGCATCCGGGTGAGCCAGGATGAGAACGCCCAGCGGTTCATCACCCGCTCGTAAAGGCGCAGAGATGGAGGAGTAATCGCTATCGTAGTCCATGGCTCTGCCCATTGGCCCGACCGGATCTTGTGGGCTGCGGATGAAGGGAGCTTCCAAATCGATGATATCGGACAACAAGCTGCGAACAGTGCTGTCCTCTTCCATCAAGGTCAGCAAGCGTTCGGTTTCGACACCGCGGGTTGCTGCCAGGCGCAAATTGTGCTGACCGTTATTGCCTTTGGTGTGATCTTCTTCCAGGAGCCAGATCGCAGCTGCCTTGCCGGGCAGGTTGCGGTCCAGTTGGGTGAGGATGCGACCAAGCAAGTCATCCAGCGCCACATTTGCCGATACCAGGCCGGCAATCTCCCGGAATGAATCGGCCACCTGCCGCCGCCAGATCTCAGAATTGTAAAGGCGCGCGTTGCGTACAGCGATCGCAATCGAGGCGCTCATGGCTTCGAGCAGCGGGATGTCGTTCACTTCAAAGCCGTTTACGCGCTCGGATTGCAAGTCGAGCACGCCCAGCACCTGGCCGGCATACTCCAGCGGGATGGCCAGTTCCGCGCGGGTCGATTCCGGCCGGAGAAAAGAGGGGCGGTAGAGCGGCTCGGTGGAAACATCGTTCGCCAGGCGAGTCTTGCCCTCTCGCGCCACCCAGGGAATGATGCCATTTGGATCATCCAGGCTAAAGGTTACCTGTAGATCCTCGAATGATTGGCTGCGATCGCCAGTGCCTGCCTCGTACATGATCTTACGGCGGCCGGGATTAATGGAATAGATATGAATGTACTCGTAATCGAAGTGTTTGCGAATGGATTTGACCACCACGTCCAGCAGTTCATTAAAATCAAGCGTGGATGTGACCGCGTGGCTGATCTCAAGGACGGCTGAAATCTGCGCTGCCCGTTTGCCGAGGTGGGTATACATGTGGGCGCCTTCGATCGCCAGGGCAATATTGTCCGCCAGCGTGCGCAAGACGCTCAAGTCAAATTCGTGGATGGCGCGGGCTTCGTCGTTTTGCACATCCAGAACACCCAGCACCCGATTTTCCACCTTAAGCGGAATGGAAACTTCTGCGCGCGTTTCCGGCAGCGCATCGCTGAAGCGGAACAAGGGTTCAGCGCTGACATCCGGTGCATGGATTTCCTGCCCGGTGGATGCGACCGACCCAACGATGCCATCCCCCACTTTTATCGAGAAGTTTTCTGACTCATGCAAATCCTGCCCGGGGATTCCAGTGCTGGCTTGAAAATGAAGGGTTCCGGTGCTGCTGTCCAGGGTAAAAATGGTGACGAAATAAAAATCGAATGTTTCCTGGATTAGCCCGGTCACCTGACGGCATAATTCCTCCAGATTGCGCTGGTTGGCAATTCGTGCGCTTACTGAACGCACCAGGGCCAGCTGGTCGAAGCGCCAGTTTTTTAGACTAATTTGCCGCATAGTCTGCATCGCGACCGCAGCGTGGTTAGCGACGCCGGTTAAGAAATTTATATCATCCCTCGTAAACGGATCTTCAGCCGACCGCTCGACCAGCAGTACTCCGAGCAGGACTTCTTGTGCGATTAACGGCAAAGCAACCTGGGCTTTAGTACCCTGGTTGGTCTTTCGGATTTGAACCGTCTGTTTTTCGCCGGCTTTACGGACTAAAGCCGGTGCTTTGGCACCCGGTAGCAACGGCATGTCCGGTTCTGCAGGAAGCGGGTAGGCAGGCCGCGCCCCCCAGAACTTTGCCCGAGCACGTTGGTGCCTGGATATAAACTGTTCGATCAGACTGCTCTGCGCCGCGACCGATTCCTGGGAGAGCAGCGACTCACCAAGCTCGAGAAAAAGCTTCCAATCCGGTTTGGAATGCGGACTGGTGGCATCCATGGGTTGAATTATCCTTTTCGCTTTATCAACGTGAGAATATTGGTCTTTCCAGCGGTAACGTAATTGACTTCATCCATCCACTGGTGCATGAAATACAAACCCAGACCGGTTTCCTGACGCTGCTTGAGCGGGACGTTGATTTTTGGCTTCGGGACTGATTTTGGATTGAAGCTTGCACCCGTGTCTTGCAGTGTGATGATCAAGAAATCATCTTTTATACGATAGTTAAATTCAATTTCACCCTTGCCCTCACCACCGTAGGCATGCTCAATGATATTTGAGCAGGCTTCATCCACGGCGGTTTCCACGCCGTATGCAGCTAATCGGTCCAGACCGAATTCCTGGGTTGCCTTTTTAACCAGGTCAGCTATTTTTGCCAGACTGTCATAGCGTCCGGGAAATATCACTGTTGGCATCCAAATGAATCCACCCTTAAAAATTACCAACTGCTGAGACGCCATCTTTGAAAATTTTGAATAACGGCGTAAAACCCGCCAGCTCGAGCGAAGCCATGATAGTCTCGGGAACCGCAGCCAGCGCGACCTCACCACGGTTATAGCGTTTGCAAGTTTTCTGCGTACCGATGAGCACTCGCAGACCAGCGCTGGAAATGAAATCTACCCCATCCATGTCGAAGACGATCCGAAAACGGCCTGCCTCAACGATTTCATTCACCACCTCGGCTAATTTTGGGGCAGTGGCGCTATCGATCCGGCCTTTGATATTAATCACGTCACAGCGTTTCAGCTCGGTGTGCTCGATTACCATTTTCTTCTCTCCAATTCTTGATATGGATGTCAGTTTGTAGGAAAAATTATAACATAATGGCGTTTAGTTCGTGCCAAAGTAAATGACAGAATTAACAGATTCGCTTAAATAGGCCATGAATTTTCGCCAATTTCTGGCAATTATCCTTGCATGATTCAGGAAAGTTATGTTATTTAATAGGTAATACTGTTGAAATCTCCCGGTTATCCAATGTTATTGGTTGATGGAATACTCTGGCGTCGATAGAGACGACAAAATTTGGCTTAGGATTCGTCCCATTTTTAGTTTTCGGGTAGAATCCTCTCTGAAAATTGATTTTGATGGATTCCATTGGATATTTACACATGCCGGAAACAATAAAGACCGGCGCAAGGATAGGAAAATAACCCATGAGTGGAAAAAGCTCACCGCAAAGTATCATCGACTCCTACAAGAAGCGCCAACGGATGATGCCGTATATGGTGTGGGGAATCGCCATCCTGTTAGTCATTGTCGGGGTCATTCTGCTGGTGGTGTGGTTCACCGGCCCGAACGCGCCCAGATTAGGGCTATTCTCTTCGGCGACTCCGACTGCCAGCGCAACGCCTACGGCTACCCCGATAACCCCTACGGCTACCGCCTCGCTGACGCCAACCATTACCGAAACGCCTGTTCCGACTTTCACCTTGACTCCTTCCGGGCCATTCGAGTATACAGTCCTGGAGGGCGACACGTGCTTTGACCTTTCGCTGACTTACGATGTGGATTTGTTGGTGCTGTTGGCGATCAACAACTTTGCGCCGGACCAATGCCCGATCCGCCCCGGCGACATCATCTTAATTCCGGCGCCCGGTCAGGCGCTGCCGACCGCGACTCCCATTCCGGATGATATGCCGCGTGGGACGAAAATTAATTATGTCGTCCAGACCGGTGATTCGCTGGATAGCATTGCAAGCCAGTTCAATTCGACCGTGGACGACATCATGACGCAGAATAAGCTCACCGACCGTAACAAGATTAATGTCGGTCAAACGTTGATCGTGCGAGTGAATCTGGTTACCCCGACGCCGACGCGCCAACCATCGCTCACCCCGACCCCAGGCGGCGCAACTCAAACAGCCACGCCGACAAGCGGTTAAACGAGACTAAACGAATGAAACCCGCTCCTCTACAATTGGACGAGGGGCGGGTTTTATTTAAAGCGTGAACAGGGCTGACAGGATAAAGGATGGGTACGGCTGAAAAGATGGTATAAACGGGGCGTGGACTCTTTGCCATCAGCATCCAAATACCATGCTTCTTCCCGTACAACGGGCGGCAGTCTGCCGCTGTTGGTTATAGCGGCTGTGGCGCTGGCAGGCATTCTGTCGCGGATCCTGGAAAGCTCAGGCGGGAATGCAACCTGGATGACTGCATTTCTGGATAGCGCTCACCGTTTTTCGGTCGGGTTTGAGCGCATCTTTCTGGAAACAGCGCCGTTCTTGTTGCTAGGTGCGTTCACCTCTGCCGTGGTAGCCCACTTATTTACAGATGCTGATATTCAGGCGCTGTTCAAAGGCGGGACTCTCGGAAGCGTGATTTTTGGAATCCTGGCAGCGGTAATCTTACCGGTTGGCGACGGCGGATCAGCACTGGTAGCCAGGCAGCTTTTGCGTAAAGGCGCAGGTGTACCAGCCGCTGCCGCTTTGATGGCGGCGGGTCCAGGGGTAACCTTGATCGCTACCGGCGCCGGCCTGGGGGCGACCGGTATGGCCGGGCTGGCCGGGCTGCGCTTCGCAACCGCGATCATACTTGCGCTTGTTTTTGGATTGATCCTCGCCCAGGAAAGCGAGCCCAAACGAATCATAAAGGTCGGGAACCTGCCGACAGTAGGGGGTGATTCTGCGTCTTTGTTGGAAGGCGAAGGTCAGGTAAGCAAGGCCAAAGCCATCGTGCTTACGGCCAGCATCGAATTCCTTGAATGGATGCCACTATTGGTCATTGCCGCACTACTGGGCGGCTTGTTACAAGCATTGATCCCCGGCGGGTGGAATCCGCCGGTCTCGGGTAGCGGGGCCTGGCAAAATGCCGGGAGCGGCTTGTGGGCGATGCTTACCGCCCAAAGCGCTGTCGGCGACCTGCACACCGTGCAAAACGGGCTGTCCAGCTGGTCAGCAGGCGCGCAGAGGATCTATTTACTGGTTGGCATGGCGGTCGATGTCAAATTGATCTTGTTTTACGGGCGTATTTTCCGCTTTAAGGTGTTGCTCTATTGGATATTGCTGTCGCTGAGCTTGAGTTTGATGGCCGGGTTGGTGATCGAAAGTTTTGGAGGGCTGAGTTGAAGAGGAATGCGCGGATCAAGTTCTCTGCGCTGGCGCTGGCGGTGTTGGGACTTTTTCAACTCAGCCTGATTTGGGATGGCCGGCTGGCGGATTATGTCGATCCGAGGCAGGGGATTCTGGTGTTTTTGACCGGGCTTGGCTGCGTCATTTTGGCCCAGGTGGTGCTGTCAACGGCTGGCAAAAGGTCCACAAATACAGTTGAAAATGATGGCCATAAAGAGGATTCAGATGCAGAGGGCAGCTGGAAATCAGCCGGTTTGATCTGGTTGGTCGTTCCGCTTATGGTTTTTTTATTATTCCGGTGAAACCCTGATGATTATTTCTTTGCGACGCATCGACCGGGTTTTTATCCTGGTTATGATCTGCATTGGCGTAGCAGCGGCGGCGTTGTATTCCCTTTTGGGCAGGTCGATCGTTGCGCCACGAGCCCCATCGGTTGCCTTTATCGGCAATCCGCTCGATTCACCGGAAATCTGGTCGGTGTCAATCGACGGCCGCTCATTGCGGCGCCTGACTTCGAGCGCAGGTGCGGTTTATGATTTTTCAGTTTCGCCGGATGGCGCAGCGATCGTTTATGCAGTGCATAATTCGGACGGGAGCAGCGCATTGTACCGGATCGGTCGCGCCGGCGGGGATGCGCAGATGCTGGTCGATTGTGGTGAGGCGCGCTGCGAAACACCGGCCTGGTCAAACGACGGTCAATACATTGCGTATAGCCATATTATTCGGATGGAGGACAAGATAACCCGCGGTGTCGCGGTTTATGCCTTCCGTGAGCAGCTTCCGGCAGGATGGCCCGACAAGCTTATAACCGGCACAAATCCAGTTTTTTCGCCGGACAGCCAAAATTTAGCCATGAACAACCCTGAAGAAGACTTTATCCGCATTTTGGATCTATCCAGCGGAGTAGAACGGCAGGTACGAACCAGTACCCCGGATCCGGTCACCTGGGCGGCTGATTCAAACCATATTTATTTCAACGAAAATGAAGTGACTGGGATATTGCTTCAATCCCGGTTATTTCAGGTTGACCTCACTACCTTGCAGATCGAACCTTTTCTGCCTGCACAACTATCTAGCTATGATGCTGGCGGCATAAAGATAACCCGCGATGGGGTATGGACTGCCTTTGCACTGCGGAGCGGGGATTATCAGGCCGGGCGGCAAATTTATATCTCAAAAATGGATGGGAGCCAGTTTCAGGCTGTTACCGATGAACCAGGTACCTCGCATACTGCGATTCAGTGGTCGCCCGATGGGGACCGGCTGGTTTATCAGGAATATACGCCTGGCACCGCCAATGCTGTCCCGCGGGTGCTCGTCTGGGATCGGGTCAGCGGTGAATTCATAGTTGCAGCGGAAAATGGGGCGCTGCCTACCTGGCTGCCCTAATCCCGGATCTACCCCCATCCTGGCAGGCGATCTGTGCAGCCGTAATCTCAGCCAGTACCTCAGCATCTGTTTCACTGCCGGAACACTGATCGAGCACCTGCCTGGCTGCGTCTCCCCCAATCTGGCCGAGCGCCCAGGCGGCATGTGCCCGCACCAACGGCTCGCTGTCTGATTGCAACGCAATGGCCAATGCGGGTACCGCCCGGGCATCGCGAAAATTACCCAGCACGACAGCGGCATTGCGCAAGTACCCGCGCCGGCGCGCGCGTAGAATGGGACTTCCCTTGAACTGACGATTAAAATCGTGGGGGGTAAGACTCAGGGCTGCCATTAAATCCGGCCGGGCATTTTCAGCCTGCGGGGAAAGTCCGGAATCAAATTCAGGCGAAGCAAAACGAATATTCCAGGGACAGACCTGCTGGCAAATATCGCAGCCAAATACCCAATCTCCCAATTGCGGGCGCAGCTCGGTTGGAACGTTCCCCTTGTTTTCGATGGTCAGGTAGGAAATACAGCGGCGGGCGTCCAGGGTTCGGTCGGGGAGGATGCAACCGGTTGGGCAGGCATCGATGCAGCGCCGGCACGAACCGCAATGGTCGGTGGTAAAAGGCAGATCGTTCTCCAGCCTGATATTGATGAATAACTCCGCCAGCAGGTAGTAAGAACCGGATTGCGGGTCAATCAGGCAGGTGTTTTTACCCATCCATCCCAGGCCGGCGCGAGATGCCAGGTCGCGTTCCAGAATGGGACCGGTATCCGTATAGGCCTTATATGCCAACGGCTGATCCATTCGAGACTGGATGAATTTAGCCAGTTGTTCAAGACGCGGCGGAATCAAATCATGATAGTCTTTGCCCCAGGCATAGGCTGCAACCCGTCCGTGCAAACCAGACGCAGCACTGGCCGGCAGATCAGCAGGGCGTGGGTAGCGCAGCCCCAGGACGATCACGCTGCGCACGTCGGGCAGGATCAGGCGCGGGTCTGCGCGCCGCGCGACAGCCCGCTCAACGGCCAGGTAATCCATTGAGCCATTTCGGCCTTGCGCCAGCCAGGAAAGAAAATCTGGCAGTGTGTCAGGGGTCTTGGGTTCAGTCACCCCGAAAAGCGTAAAACCGAGGCGGTTGGCCTCGGTTTTAATGGCAGATTTTAGGCCCACAGATGATACGCTGGAATTCTGCGTTGGTTCCATGGGCCTGGGAAAGTGCTACGGAGTGGCCGTCGCTCCTGCGGTAGGTGCAACGGTTGCGGTAGCGGTCGCGGCAGCCGCGCCGACCTTAAAGCCGAAGGTCAGCGGATAGAAATTGACGCCTTCTTTGTTGGTCAATACCCAAATCGTTGTATATTCACCGCTGTTGGCGGGAGCCTTCATGGCCAGCGAGAGGTCGATGGACTCGTTGGGCTTGACTTCTTTGGACAACTTGAGATCCCCAGCTCCCATGCGCAGCGACTGTTCGACCAGGTAGTAGCGCAGCTGGTAGTCCGTGGTCCAGGTGGTTGTGCCCGTATTTTTGACGGTCCAAACCAGGGTGAAATCCTGCCCGGCGTTCAAAACGGTGCCGTCGCCAGGGTTCTGCGCCACCCATTCGGCCTTGTCCGGACCTGTAGCGCTGGTAGCAGATTTTTGCACCAGCGGGGTGACCGAGACGCTTAAGGTTGCCGTGGCAGCCTGAGTTGGCGCCGGCGTGTTGGAAGGCTGAAGAGTGGGCGTGCTGGTAGCAGTAGGCATTAATACAGCGGTCTGGGTGAGACCGGCAGCTACTGTTTGGGCAGCCTGGGTATAGACCATTTCCGGGCTATTCGTGGGGGTGGCATCCGCCTTCGAGCAAGCCGCCAGGGTTGTCAGCAGCAGGATCGCCAGTAAGATACCCCCGACCAATTTACGATTTCCTAACATCAAACTTTACCTCCGAATTGCGCTTAAAAGCAAAAAAATATACCGCGATGAACCTGATAGCTGGCGCATCCGGCAGCCGGATTACCGGCGGAAGGAATTTTCAGGGTTGTTGATCAAATTGTCAAGGGTTGACAACCGGCTCCAGCGCCGCTGGCTCGAAGGCACTGCCGTTTCCAGGCGCTGGCAACGCGTCTGAGAATGTCCCTGGACGTTCGAGGAAGTTGAGATAAGTCACCATGCCGGGTTTTATCGTGATTTTGTGACGGTAATCCTTCCAACGCACCCGAAACTCAACCCAGTAATCGCCTGCCGGTAAATCACTCAGCACCAGGTTCTCCTGGTAAAAATCGTCTTTATTGACGCTGGTCGGACCGTACGTGCGTACCACCCAGGTCTTACCCAGTTCCTCGGAAATAACTTTTATTTTGATTTTATACAAAGGGAAGCCATAACGATCGATCATTTTACCAACCAGTACACCCCAGCCTTGCGGCGGAGCCAGCCACAACTCTGGATTGCGCGTATAGAAAAAGCTGTTGCTTTCGATGCGCACTTCGAAATGCAAGTGCGGGCCGGTTGTTTTACCTGTGGTTCCAACAATTCCAACCTGCTCTCCAGCTTCGACATTCTGACCGACCACAACATCCACCCGATCCATATGGGCGTAAATGGTATAAACCTCGCGCTCATTGTAGCTAAAATTATGCCGGATGGCTACCGCCAGACCGTAGGGGTCGCCTTCAACATTGCCGCCCTTGTACAATCCTTCGCCTGCCCAGGTAACTTTGCCGGCAGCCGCGGCGATCACCGGGGTGCCACGGTCGGCGGCGATATCAATACCGGTGTGGACGATGTCGGTATCGGTGAAAAAATCACCATAGCGATAATCTGCCGAGGGCCAGTTGACCGCATCTGTGGCAATCGGCCGGGTGAAATAAAAATGGTCGTAGGGCGTCAATGCCCAGGGGACGGGTACCAGCGGCGGGCGCCAGGCAGATACCGCTTCCGTTGCCGGAGTGGGGAAGGTAAATTGCAACGGTTCCTCCACCAGGGCTGGAGCGGGTTCAGCTTCCACAGGTCTGGCAGGCGGTTGTTCTGACGCTGGGGCAGAATTATCTTCAACGAAAGCCAGCGGAACCGGCGTTGGTGCCAGTGGCAATTCGACTGCCTGGGCCGGGCTTGGAGTGCAGCCAGTCAGAATTAACAGGCAGATCATCCCAGCGAAAAAACCAAACCGCTCCTTAGCGTACCGGCGGTTCATGGGAAGGTTTCTCCCGGAACAGGAGTCCAGGTTGGCCGTGGTTCAGGATTGAGCGGCAGCCCCTGCCAGGGGGTTGCTTGAGCAGTGGCGGTGAGAGCATTGAGCGGCAGCGGCGTATTCGTTGGGAAGGAGGTCAAGGTTGGAATCTGGGTCGGGCGGTGAACCAACTCGACCGGATACAATTGCTGCATGGCTTGATCCCAGCCCTGGTCGACAGAATAGGCAAACTGGTTGAATCGGGCAGCGGCATAGTATGTTCGCCAGTTGGGATAGGCAGCCAGCCGCTGCCAGTTAAAACGGGCAGCCAGTTCGGTGAAGTCAATCCAATAACCTGCCGGGGCAGCGTCCGTTGCACCGCCTTGCTCATAGGTATTTGGGTCGCCGCTCGAACGGGCATCCAGGTTCCAGACAGGTGCCGTAATGGGTTCACCCTGCGAGCCATCCTGGTAACGGGCACGGATGTACAAGCGCCAGTAAACTTCGCCACCCAGGTCTTCCCGTTGTACCGTCATCCAGCCGGCCTGGTAAGGCAGGGGATTAATGGCGATTCCCAGCCCGGTGACCAGCCAATCATCGCCGGCGCCCGGAAGCGAAGGTTCGGTTACCGGCAGGTAAGCATTTTGCAGGTTGGCCAGCACATCCCAGCCGGAAACGCGGGCGATTTCCTGGCGTAATGCAAAAAAGGATTCGTCGGCCTGGTCGCTCAAATAAGGATAGGGGGCATTAATACCAGTCAGGGGAAACAGCCCGCTCCGCCCGGTCGATGCGTCGGTCGGCTGGCTGGCCTGTATTTCTGTCATGATTTTACGCGGGCCACTGGAATCGGCTGACAGATAGGATTGCAAAGAGGCAGCGAAATTAGCGGATTGCCAGTCAGCGCCGTGAATTGCGGCTGGTAAGGGTTGAGGGGGCAAGGTCACCTGGCCGTTTTCCGAATTATAGCCAGCGAAGGATACGCCTCCGGCCAAGTCAAGCTGTGCCAAAATTTGGCTGCCGGCTGGATCCCAAAGCGGATAGCTGCCGGCCCCAAGCGTATGAGGCTCTTCACCATTTTCGACAGCAGCAGCTACCACAATGTTGGGTAACCCATAAATCAGGGTGTTCCAGGCCAATTGCTGCCCATCCGGTGACCAGGCAGGATCTCTATCCGCTGATTCAGGGTTTTGGCTGCGGTTTTGAAAACGGTTGCCGGGTTGGTCGAGCGCTGCAGTCCAAATCTCTGATTCCCCGCTGCGCAGGGAGGTGAAGGCGAGCAAATTACCGCTCGGCGACCAATCCGGGTCGGTATCCGCAGCAGGATCAGTGGTGAGCAGCAGCGCAGGCTGAGACAGGTCAGCCAGGGATTGGATAAATATATCGAGGTTTCCGGCCTGGTATGACTCGTAAGCCAGCCACTGCCCGTCCGGCGCCCAGGCCGGGTTGCCGTCATAGGCGGGGGTATCCGTCACCCGGGTGGACTGCCCGGTGACGAAATCAAAGATGTAAATGTCCCAATACCCGTTTCGGCGGGATGCATAGGCCAACCGGGTTCCGTCTGGGCTGACCGCTGGCTGGATGTCGTCCCAGGGGTGATCCGTCAGGCGGGTGAATTGCAGGTCGGATGGGTGGTAGGCGAACAGGTGGCGATAGTAGCCGTCGGAAAGCGACAATACGATCAACCCGCGGGGATACTGAGGCTCACTCGCACCGGTTGGGCCATCAACCGGTGCTGGAACTGTTAATGTAAATGTGGCGGTTGGGGTGGGCGGATGGGCTGTTTCAGTTGGCAGCGACGAGGGAGTCAGGGTGGCAGTCGCCTGAGCCGCAGCCAGTTCCTTTTTCATTCCCGACCATAAGACCCAAGCGCCAAGAAGCAGCAGAGCAGCCGTAAGAATGAGAAAAAACCGGGGAACCATCCCTGTTTTTTTGCCATTCGAATCGGTAGAGTTGGGTAGCATGCCTGAATTTGAAATGGGATCCGCCCCTGAGTAAGGATAATATTCTGAATCCCTACCATTTTAGCACCTGGAAATTAATCCAGGCAGGCAATTGGAGCAAAATGGTCACAGATTACAGGATTGTTAAGACCCGGGCAGCGTGGTCGCCAAAAATTGTTCTTCACAGGCTCAGCGACCACGCTTCGACAGGCTCAGCGACCACGCTTCGACAGGCTACACCTGCCTGGATTCAGTTGGACGGCAGTTTGAAGTGGATCGATTTTGTATCGACTACGCCCAAATCATCATACTCAATTCTGGCGGACAGTTCAAACGGCCCGGGAGCATCGACCGGACGAATATGCATCGTGAACACCAGGTCAAAATCGATATTCTCGATGATTAAAATGCTGGCCACTTCAAGATCGTCTGCGTCAGTAAGGGTTGCGATCAGGTTGGGCGGTTTCGTAAAAGGGGTAAGGCGAAGGTGCACGCGAACTTTGCTGTTGTCACCCCAGGGCTCGACGTGCAAATCGACAAAACGCACTCCTTCAGGTGGGACAGCGCCTTCAGCTGGGTGGAGGGGGTTAAATCGCGACACAGGGGATTCAACCGATCCGGCGCGCTTCCATATAAAAGCGCTTTTCCACAGCTTCGCCCATCGAGAAAGTTTTCCGCGGTAGCGCGCCGTCCAAAATCACCGTTTTGAATAGGCCGTTCTTTGGCATGGCGGGCAGGTAAAAACCGCAGTTTCCAGGTTGCTTGCCCAAGGTGAGAACCACGTCTGCGCCGTGGACATAATCCAAATTTTCGGCGTTACCCAGCCCAATCCATGTGTCGAGGAAAGATTGCAGCGTCCCCACCGGCAGGTTGGCAGATGGATGGCTGATAAAAGCCAGTTCGGGTCCGGCGGCGTTCACAAGGCCAATTACGTGATCATTCCCCCGGTAGGTTTCGACCTTTTCAACGACTTCCTCGGGCGACTGGCATGGGGAGAACCGCAAGGCATCCCCAAAGCAGGTTTTCATTGCGTCTCTGGGGTTGCTCTGGCAGCCAAACACGACCCGGTGGATCGGTTCAAAGTGCAGGCCTTCATCGTGGACGTTTTCGATTTCGACCAGGGCATAACGAGCGGGATGGTTCATGCCAACCACAGGTTTAATTTTTTCCCAGATAGCTTTGGCGGTTGCGAGCGAATGATTGCCGTCGCCGACTGCAAACAGCAGCACGCCGTGTTCGGGGGTGACATCGTATTTTGAATAAAAAACCTCAGGCGATGCCAGGCGCTCCAGAGCGGCAATCACCTGTTTTTCCAGGGCAGGAGTGTTCACCAACCGCCCGGTCAGATGACCGCTGCCTTGCATCAGGTCAAAGTCGTAGAGCAGCGGTAAAGAAGCGGCTTCAGCCGAGATCGGATCGATTACCGAGCAGTCAGGATCATCGATGAGGACCAGAATGTGTGGCAGTTCCAGGATGGCGCCCTCACGAATGCGCATGCGCGGCGGCAGGCGGTTGAGGATGGTGTCTTCCGTTGCGCGGATCAGGGTTTGCGATCCTTTGTTGAAATCATAATTTTCCAGGTCCAGTGCCAGCATCAGTCCGCGGCGCAGCCTTCCAAGCGATGTGCGTTCCACATAAATCAGCCCGGTGTGGGTATCCAGCAATTCCTGGTGAACGTATTCGCGCATTTTTTGCTGCGAAAGTTGGATGCGCTCATTCTCATTCGGCGTGCCCAAAAATACTTCAGGAAGAACCAGGTTATAAGTCGAAGGAGCGGCGCCAATGATATCCGCAACCTTCTGCCAGTATTCCGGCTGCGAGGTAAACTGGTCGCAGGCGATAGTAGCCCACTTGTGCGCCTCCAAACCGTTTTTGGGAAGTAAGATATCAGCGACTTGTATGCCAACACTCGAGTAATTACGCATGGAATCACGCTCCGGCGGGATGAAAAATGGATGAGAGGTTTGACCAGAGCTATTGTAGCAAAATCTGGCCAAGTTGCGACCCCTTTCCATGGAAACAGGAATTGTATCAGCCAAGATGAGGAAGGATTACGACATAAAAATCCCCTGCTCGTGATAACGGAGCAGGGGACGGCCAGTAAATTGTTGTCTGGCGTTACATTCCGGCCAGATAAGCAAACCCGACGGTGCCGGGGCCGGTGTGTGTTCCAATGACCGGGCTGACAGGCGTCACGACGGATTCCTGAATGATGCCGTTTGGCAGGCGGTCCTGCGCCTTTTTTAAGAGTTGTTCCGCTTCGATTGGCGCGTTAGCATGCAGCACTGATAGGTGCAAGGGTTTCTGGTCGCCAACCTTTTCCACCAGGATATCCGCGACTCGATCCAGCGCTTTGCTCATGGTACGTACTTTTTCTTTCGGTTCCACTCGTCCACCGTGCAGCATGAGAATGGGCTTGAGATTCAGCGCGGTGCCAAGGAAGGCAGCCGCGCCGCCGATGCGTCCGCCGCGGCGCAGGAATTCCAATGTACTGACGACGAAGTACACGCCGGTATGATCGACTGCTTTTTCGGCAAACTGACGGCATTCAGCAAATGAGGCCCCGTCTTTGGCAGCTCGCGCGGCGAGCAGCGTCAAAAAACCCAGCGCCATGGATGTGCTTTTTGAATCGACCAACGCTATGCGGTCTGACCCGATCATGTTTTTCGCCTGAATGGCTGAATCGAGCGTACCCGAGAGTTTGGCTGAGATATGAATGCTCAGGATGTCGAAGCCCTGGTCGAGCAGGTCTGTATAAACGCTGTGGAAAGCAGCCGGCGAGGGCTGGGAACTGGTGGGCATGACCTTGGCGGACTTCAACCGGGTGTAAAACTCAAGCGGCGTTATGTCAAGGCCATCGCGGTATGTATCCTCGCCCCAGATTAATTGCAGGGGGATGGACGTAATTCCATTGCTTGCAATTGCATCCTCGGAAAGATTGGCCGTGCTGTCTGTAACGATGGCAACCTTGGACATGAAAACCTCCTGGGGGCGAGTGCGGGGATTTTGCAGAATAATGCTCAAGCTGTCAAACACGGAAAGAGACTAAAAGTTACGTTCAAACCCCCCGAAAACCGACGTTTTCAGGGGAGACACAGGTACGATCCGCAAAGGGGAGACCTTCGGTCAGTCTGCGCGCGCGGTCGCTCACAGAGCGCCCTGCGGGCGGAGACCGGCGCGATCAGAGTGTCCTGTGGGCAGGGCACCACCTCACCCTGAAACTGCGTCTTCAGGGGAGACATCAAGGCCATGGTTATTTGAACACACTCTACTTCAATGCTTTAGCGCATGTAGGGCGAACTTTAGTTCGCCACGCAAACTAAAGTTTGCGCTACAAGGGGCGGCTCGCGAGCCGCCCCTACCGATGCCTGTTGATAGAGGAAAAGTTTAACCAGAGAAAGCGGCGTGCCAGGGGAGGGCTGTGTTCAGCCACAGGGCGCAAAAACCGGAAAGAGCGACTCACCAATTGCATGGCCGAAATGCTTAACAACAGAAAAAACGGTGCGTTCAAAGATCGAACGCACCCTACTCTGAGCCTCTATCATCAAAAATCACCTTTCCCTTGACCACTAGGGTAATCCCGGCTAAAATTTGGCCTGGTTACGCCCCGGAAAGGGTGTCCATTTCTTATGCATTAAGGTGACGTGTGTTTGAATCGCTGACTCAACGATTAGAGCAGGTTTTCCAGCAACTGCGACGGCGCGGTAAGCTTTCTGAACAGGATGTGGATTTAGCCATGCGCGAGGTGCGCCTGGCTCTGTTGGAAGCGGATGTGCACTACAGCGTGGTCAAGGATTTCGTTGCACGCGTACGAACACGCGCCGTAGGCGCTGAAGTATCACGCGCTCTCAACCCGGCCCAGCAGGTGATCAAGATTGTGCACGAGGAATTGATCCAAACACTGGGTGAACCTTCCCGCTTGAACTTGAGCGGCGCCAAGCCGCACGTCATTCTAATGGTTGGCCTCCAAGGCTCTGGTAAAACCACCGCTGCCGCGAAGATTGCAGCCCAGTTGCGGTCGCAGGGCGAGCGGGTGGAGTTGGTCGCTGGCGATCCATACCGGCCGGCAGCCATCAAGCAACTGCAAACCTTGGGTGAACGCATCGGCGTACCGGTTTTCACCCAGGACGGGGTTAAACCACCGGAACTGGCAGCCAAAGCCTTCGACCTGGCGCAAAAGGGCGGGGTGACGGCTTTAATTATCGATACCGCCGGACGGTCGCAGCTGGACGATACCTTGATGGAAGAATTACGTTCCATCACCCGCAAAGTGCCTGCCAACGAAATCCTTTTGGTCGTTGATTCGATGATCGGCCAGGAAGCGCTGCACATCGCTGAGGGTTTCCGCGACTCGGTTTCGCTGACCGGCTTGGTGATGACCAAAATGGACGGCGATTCGCGCGGCGGCGCAGCCATATCCATTCGCAGCGTCACCGGGGTTCCGATCAAGTTCCTCGGTACCGGCGAAGGCATCGATGCCATCGAGGCATACGACCCCGGACGGTTGGCTTCGCGCATCCTTGGCATGGGTGATATGCTGGGATTGATCGAAAAGGCTGAATCGGCGCTGGATGAAAAAGAAGCTCGCGCGCAGGCCGAAAAGATGATGTCCGGGCAATTCAGCCTGGAGGATTTTGCCAGCCAGTTGAAGCAATTGCGCAAGATGGGACCATTTGCCAAAGTCCTGGAGATGCTGCCAGGCGGCATGGGGCAAATGGCGCGCAACGTTTCACCCGACGAAGCTGAAAAGTCATTACAAGTCACCGAGGCGATATTATCCTCCATGACGATGAAAGAACGCCGGAATCCTGATATACTCAATGCCAGCCGCCGCCGCCGGATCGCCCGCGGTTCCGGCACGGAAGTTCAGGATGTTAACCGGGTGCTCAAGCAATTCCGTGATGCACAACGATTGTTTAAAACTCTACAGAAAACGGGCGGGCGTGGATTGCCACGCCTGTTTGGGTAGTCCCCTGGTGGAAAATAAGCGCTCCTTCAGCGTCCCTCAAGATATTTTCCGCCGGTACGCCAACCCTATGGTAAGATTCGCATAGTTCACATTTGCAACAGGAGATAGGTCTTAAAATGGTTCGAATTCGTTTACGCCGCGTCGGATTAAAAGGTCAACCCAGCTACCGCATTATTGCGGCAGATAAAGAAAGCCCGCGGGATGGGCGCTTCCTCGAAATCCTGGGTTCATATAACCCACGCACTGAACCCTTCACCTTCCAGGTGAACGAAGAACGGGTGTACCACTGGCTGAACAACGGCGCACAGCCGTCCGAGTCCGTCGCCATGCTCTTTAGGAGCGTTGGTCTGACCACAAGGTACGAGCGCGTCAAAGGTGGCGAAGCTGCGGAAGCAGTCCTCAAGGAAGCAGGAGAGTTTTACGCCAACCGGAAGGTCAACGCCAAGACGAACTAAGTCCTCTGTAAACCTGCTGGATTCAGACCGGTTTGTGTACCGGTCAGGTTAAAAAGGAGAAATCGTGAAGGAGTTGATCGAATATATCGCCCGATCTTTGGTGGAAGATCCCACCCAGGTTGTCGTCGAACAGGAACGCCTGGGCGGTAAAGTTCGGCTGGAGCTATCGGTTGCCAAAGAAGATATGGGCCGGGTAATCGGCAAGAGCGGGCGGGTAGCCAATGCGATGCGCATATTGCTGCGTGTTGCGGCTGCCAGAGAAGGAAAACAAGCCAACCTGGACGTTCTGGAGCCCCGCTAGGCATGGGTTTGCCAGGCTCTTCAAACCCAGAGAATAACCAGACAGGCTCGCCACAAGGCGGCGAGCCTGTCTTCTTGGTTATCGGTAAGCTGCGTCGGTCACATGGCTTATCCGGGGACGTCATCATGGACGTTTACACTGACTTCCCGGAGCGGCTATCGGTAGGTAAAATGCTGCTGATTGGTGAAAGCCACCGACCATTGGCCATCCGCAGCCTGCGGCCCAAGGACAAAGAGTTGATCATCGGATTCGAAGGGTACAACAACCCCGAATCAACGGCTGATTTACGCAATCAACTGGTTTATGTGTCTTCGGCAGAACTTCCAGCCCTGCCTGCAGGGGAATATTATCATCACCAGGTGGTTGGATTGCGCGTAGTCAACAAAGACGGATCGGAAATCGGCATTTTAGACGATATCCTCGAAACCCGCGCCAACGATGTGTATGTGGTTAAAGCGGCGGACGGTAAGGAAATCCTGATCCCGGCGGTGGATGAATTTATCCTGGAGATTAATTTAGAGCAGCGGGTCATCAAAGTAGCGCCGCCAGATTGGGAGTAGCAGGTCGCCAGGATGGATTCAAAAGCCTACTGGGTCGGATTTAACTTTGTCAAGGGGATCGGTGCCGTCCGGATGCGGGCGCTGCTGGATGCCTTCGACGGGGATTTACAAGCCGCCTGGGAAGCCCCAATCAGCCGCTTCCATAGTCTTGGACTGAGCGAGCGCATTGTTGAAAATATCGTGCGGGTGCGCAGCCAGATCAACCTGGAGCAAATCTGGAACCGCATGCAGACCGAAGGCATTCAGGTGCTTACCTGGGACGACGAAGTTTACCCGCGAATGCTCAAGGAAATCGACCAGCCGCCGCCCGTTCTATACCAGCGCGGTGAAGTCATCCCTGAAGATGAAGCCGCAGTCGCGATCGTCGGAACACGGCGGGTCTCCGCCTACGGACGCGGCGTCACCGAGGAATTGGCAGCATTTCTGGCGCGCAACCGGATCACGGTTGTGAGCGGTCTGGCGCGCGGAGTGGATGCCATTGCCCACCGCGCGGCTTTGCAGGCCGGCGGACGGACTCTGGCTGTGCTTGGCAGCGGACTTGACCGGGTTTATCCTCCTGAAAACCAGAACCTCGGGGCAGACATTGCCAGGTCGGGTGCGCTCCTCAGCGATTACCCCTTGGGAACCGCCCCGGAAAGCACCAATTTCCCGCCGCGCAATCGCATCATCTCCGGGCTGTCATTGGCGGTGGTAGTGATCGAAGCAGGCTCGACCAGCGGCGCGCTGATCACGGCTTCATTTGCCGCTGACCAGAACCGGGATGTGCTGGCAGTCCCCGGCAATATCACCTCGCCCAATAGCAAGGGCACGAATATGTTGATCCAGAATGGGGCGCGGCCTTACCTCAAACCCGAAGACCTGTTGGAGGTGCTCAACCTCGAACAGGTCAATACGCGCAGAATAGCGCGTGAAATTCTTCCAGCGGATGCAACCGAGACGCAGCTCATTAAAGTCATTGCCGAGAGTACACTTTCGGTTGACGAGATCAGCTTTTTGTCCGGCTTGCCGGTTGAGGTTGTTTCGGCGACCCTGGCGATGATGGAACTCAAAGGGCTGGTGCGCAATGCCGGCAGCATGTCCTATATGGCCATTCGAGATGAAGCGGCAGAATATTATGCAGGGGACCATGGACAATAATTATTATGCAGTCATTATGGCCGGCGGCGGCGGGACGCGCCTGTGGCCGCTTTCCCGGGCTGACCGGCCCAAACAGATGCTCAACCTGGGTTCGGACCGCTCTCTTTTTCAAATTGCTTGTGACCGCCTGGCCGGGTTGTTTTCACCTGACCGTATTCTTGTGGTTACTGTGACAGAACAGGCGGCTGAGCTGCAAAAACAGGTGCCTGGAATTCCGGCTGAAAATTATCTGTTGGAACCCATGCCGCGCGGTACTGCCTCGGTGGTCGGGTTGGCTGCGACGGTTCTCCAAAAACGCGATCCGCAGGCAATAATGGTGGTTTTAACAGCCGACCATTTCATCCAAAATGTACCGTATTTTCAAAAATTGCTGCGGATAGCGGCGGAAGTCTCGCGAAAAAACATGCTGGTCACGCTGGGTATCACTCCAACCCATCCCGCTACAGCGTATGGTTATATCCAGCGCGGCGTGATTCTGGAAAACATCGAAGGTCAGGCGGTATATTCGGTGCAGCGGTTTAAAGAAAAACCAACGGCTGCGGCTGCTCAAAAAATGCTGGCAGATGAAGATCACGACTGGAATTCTGGTATGTTCATCTGGCAGGTTTCCGATATCCTGGTGGAGTTTGAGCATTTGATGCCGGAACTGGATTCAACCCTGCGTGAAATTGGCCAGGCCTGGGACACACCGGAGCAAAGCAAGGTTGTTGCAGCTCTGTGGCCGACCATCAAGGCGCAAACGATTGATTATGGTATTATGGAGCGCGCCCAGCGGGTAGCTGTCCTGCCGGCGGCCGGGTTGGGTTGGAACGATGTAGGCAGTTGGGACTCGCTTTTCGAGGTCTTGCCCCTTGACAGCAGTGGTAATATTCAGCTCAATGACCCAAATGTCATCATCGACACGCACAATACGTTAATTCTCTCAGATGGCACCCATCGATTGGTGGCCGCTATTGGAGTAGATGACTTGGTAATTATCGACACCGAGGATGTGCTGTTGGTTTGTCGGCGATCCGACAGCCAAAAGGTAAAAGAAGCAGTGCAGCAGTTGAAGGATACCGGTCAAACTCGTTATTTGTAAGGTGGATAATTTGGAAGCTTATTGTGTAAAGTGCAAAACCAAAAGAGAAATCTCCAACGCCAAGGCGGATTTTAATGCAGCCGGGGCCCCAGTAACCCACGGGATCTGCCCGGTCTGCGGCACTAAAATGTACCGCATGGGGCGTACGCCGGCCCACGATGGATTGACACCGCCAGAAAAGGTCAAGCGGGAACCTAAACGAAACGGCAAACTGGTCATTGTTGAATCACCTGCCAAAGCGCGCACAGTCGGACGCTTTCTTGGCAAGGGTTACACGGTTAAGGCGTCAGTTGGACATGTGCGCGACCTGTTGCGGTCAGAACTTTCCGTGGATGTGGAAAACAATTTCCAACCGAAGTACCGCGTTCCCAACGAAAAACGTCCGGTGGTCAAGGAGTTGAAGGCGCTGGTGAAAACCGCCGAAGAAGTCTTCCTGGCGACCGACCCTGATCGCGAAGGGGAAGCGATTGCCTGGCATTTGCTGGAAGCGGCTGAAATTAACCCGGCTGTGACCAAGCGCGTGGTTTTTCACGAGATTACACAACCGGCGATTCAAGAAGCTTTTTCGCACCCGCGGGACATCGACATGGATTTAGTTAATGCCCAGCAGGGCCGGCGAGTACTAGACCGGCTGGTAGGCTACAGCCTGAGTCCGTTGTTGTGGGAAAAAGTACGCAGCCGGCTCTCCGCTGGTCGGGTGCAGTCGGTTGCGCTGCGGCTGGTGGTCGAACGCGAACGGGAAATCGAGGATTTCAATCCAGTCGAGTACTGGACGATCGGGGCAGAGTTCAAACCCGATCATATCCGCCAGACCTTTGTCGCCAAACTGGTCAAAATCAATGATCAAGACCCGGCGCTGGCGCAAAAAGCGGATGCTGACGCCATTTTGCCCGATCTTGAAAAAGCGGCGTACAAAATTGTGCGCATCAAGCGCGGCGAACGCAAACGCAAACCTTCCGCACCGTTCATCACCTCGTCCCTGCAGCAGGAAGCCTCACGCCGCCTGGGATTTACCACCCGCAAGACGATGGCAGTTGCTCAGCAACTTTACGAAGGCCTGGATGTTGGCAATGGCGGCGCAACAGGTTTGATCACCTACATGCGAACCGATTCGACTAACGTGTCGGATCTGGCACAAAAAGAAGCACGCGAGTTTGTGCAAAATACTTATGGGGCTAATTTTGTGCCGCCTATCCCGCCGCAATACCGCACGCGGGCGGTCGGAGCGCAGGAAGCGCATGAAGCCATCCGTCCGACGTCTGTGCTGCGCTTACCGGAAAAGGTCAAGCCGTTTCTGAGCGGAGACCAATTCAAGTTGTACCAGGTAATCTGGCAGCGGTTCGTCGCGTCGCAGATGGAATCGGCGCTGCTTGATACCGTCACGGTTGAGGTCGAAGGACAGGGCAATCAAAATTACCTGTTCCGGGCGTCGGGATCAACGGTGCGCTTCCCGGGATTCCTGGTGGTCTTCGAAGACTCGCGGGATGAGGATATTAAAACGGACGAAGAAGAAAATGTTCGCATTCCAGCTGGACTGGAAGAAAACCAAAAACAACAACTGGTGCGGTTGATCCCTGAACAACACTTTACCCAGCCGCCGCCGCGCTTCACCGAAGCAACCCTCATCGCGGCGCTCGAAGAAAATGGAATCGGGCGGCCAAGCACCTATGCGCCCATTATTTCGACCATCCAGGAGCGTGGTTATGTGGTGCGGAAAAGCAAGCGGCTGATCCCGACAGACACCGGTTTCACCGTCAACGACCTGTTGGTTCGCCACTTCTCGGACATTGTCAATGTGAATTTCACTGCGCAAATGGAGAAGGCACTCGACGACGTGTCAACGGGTGGGCGTCAATGGGAAGATGTAATCGGGAAATTTTATAAGACTTTCGAACCACAGGTGAAGAAAGCTCAAATCGAAATTCCGGTATCCAAAGCTGAACTCGAAAAAGTGGGGAGAGCCTGCCCGGTTTGCGGCAATGATCTCGTTTACCGCTATGGGCGTTTTGGCAAATTCATCAGTTGCAGCACCTTCCCAACTTGCCGGCACACCGAACCTTTCCTCCAGAAAATCGGCGTTACTTGTCCGGAAGATGGCGGTGAATTGGTGGAACGCAAGACCCGGAAAGGACGCGTCTTCTACGGATGCGCCAATTACCCGACCTGTGGTTTCACCTCATGGAAGAAACCCGTTGCCAAACCCTGTCCAGCCTGTGGCGGGACGCTTGTGGTCCTCAACAAACGGGAAGCACAATGCTTAAAGTGCGAATCCACTTTTCTATTGGAACAAATTCTCGAATCTACCGCGGAACGGGCATAAACCTTGCAACAATATTGACATCTACCCGACCATAGTCGTTGCCTTTATCTGATATTTGTTCTACAATACGTATAGATAAATTGGTCAATCTGGCGGGATAGCTATAAACCTGTAGGAGCAGAGACATGGATAAGATCCGAGAACAACTGCGCAATCCGATTATTACAGCTGCGGTCGGCCTGGTTGTCGGCTTGATTATCGGCTTGCCGATCCTGGGTTGGGCGATTTGGCCAGTGAAATGGGTTGACGCAGAGCCTAAATTCCTGCGAGAAGATCTAAAGCAGGATTATCTCTGCATGACGATCGATTCGTTTCTGGTAAGACAGGATCCTGTTTCAGCCAAGACTCGTTTCGATTTACTGGGTGAAGATGCATCGTCTCAGCTGGATGCCTTCAAACCGGGTACTTGCAACCTGAATGAAGCTGAAATCAATGCCTTTCGGGCGATAGTGCTTGGACCCAGCGTTCCATTGCCAGTTACAACAGTGACACCCGTTGAAGCTGAAAAACCGGCGGCCCCGAAAAATGTCGGCCTGGTGGTTGGATTGTGCCTGGTCACCTTGCTTGTTGGCGCCGGATTGGTCTATCTATTAGTCTTCCGAAATCGCGGTGGTTCGTCTGCTGAATCTCCAGTTGCCGTGGCGCATGACATTAGCCGCCAGGCGCCCCGTACGGACTTTTCTGCTCAGGGTCAGGAAGCGCCGATCTCGCAGTTCATGACTACCTATATGATCGGTGACGATCTCTATGACGACTCGTTCAGCATTGACTCGCCAACCGGTGAGTTCCTTGGCGAGTGCGGCGTTGGCATTTCTGACATGATCGGAGTGGGCGATCCCAAGAAAGTGACCGCCTTCGAGGTCTGGCTATTCGATAAAAACGACATCCAAACCATTACCAAGGTGGTGATGAGCCCGCACGCCATGAATGACAGCGCCATTCGCGCCCGCCTTGAATCCAAAGGCGAACCGATTGAAGTTGAGGCCGACAAACGCATCGTACTCGAAACCGCAACCCTGGTACTGGAAGCCCGTGTGGTTGACCTCAACCTGGGTGGCGGGGCTTTACCTGAAAACAGCTACTTTGACCGCCTGACCCTCGAACTGGCTGTCTGGCCAAAAACTAGCGCATAACACTTGCTAGTCCTGTTTTCGTAATCAAAAAGGCAGAGGGAAAATCCTCTGCCTTTTATTTTGCCCTGTAAAAACCTCAGTTTTATTCGATCTTTAGGATTGTAAAGCGGATACTGCCGCCTGGCGTGTCAGCCAAGACTTCTTCCCCGACTTTTCGTCCCAACAGGGCTTTGCCGATGGGGGATTCCAGTGAAATCCGCCCGTTTCCGGGGTCAGCTTCTTTAGGGCCCACCAGGTGGTATTTTTCAACCGGGTAAGTACCTTCCTGGATGGTGATGTGGTCACCAATACCCACTTCTTCCAGATTTTTTGTGACGTTATCAATAATGACCACGTTCGAGAGAAGGCGTTCGGCTTCCTGGATGCGGCCTTCCAGGAACGACTGATCTTCCTTGGCCGAGGTGTAATCGGCATTCTCAGAAAGGTCGCCCTGGTCAATCGCAGCCCGCAACCGCTTTGCGATTTCCTCGCGCTCAGGGCCTGTCATTTTGGCCAGTTCATTTTTCAAACGGTTCAAGCCATCAAGGGTTAGATAAGAAACATCAGCCATTATTAATGCCAACTCCGAAGTAATAATAAGTCAAACGCATTGCAATCACTCCTGATATACCCGATTGGGGTAAACAGATAAGTTGGTTCTTATTGGATCTAAGAACAGCCCCAATGATATCATCAAACGTTCAATATTGGGGATGGATGCAATCCGATCAGCGTTAGGGCAGGGTGGCCGGGTCGAACAATTTTTTTGATTCTTCGATTGCATAGCGGTCGGTCATGCCAGCGATGTAGTCGCAAATGGTGCGTTCCAGGCCGATTTCCTTTATCCGCGGCTGGACATGCCCTGGCAGCACCGTGGGCTCTTTCCGGTAGGCCTTAAAGAGTTGCGCAATGAGATTCTCTGCTTTGACGGCCATGCGCACTACGCGGTAGTGACGGTACAACCGATTGTAGAGGAAGTCCTTCAATTGACGGTTACGGCGGTGCATCTTTTCCGAGAAAGTAACCACATTGTAAGGCAGCCGTTGCAAATCCTCAACAGACGATGGGTTGCTTTCGCGCAGGCGCTGCTCGGTGGTTTCAACCAGATCATCCACCTCGCTGCCAATCAAGCGCCGGATGATACGATGCCGGGTAAGGTCATCCAGGTTGCCAGTTCGCCAACCGATGCTCTCGCGCATGACCTGCCAGAGCTCGATGCTCTCCAACATCTCTTCGTTAATCATGCTGGAGCGCAGCCCATCATCCAGATCGTGCGCCGTGTAAGCCAGTTCATCCGCCACATTAGCGATCTGGGCTTCCATATGGCCGCGCAAATCGGGGTTGAAGTCGCGGGCGTCGGCCCGGTCATACTCCGTCTCATGCTTGACAATGCCCTCCAGAACCTCCCAACTCAGGTTTAAACCGGGGAAGTCAGGATAGCGCCGTTCGAGTTCGGTGACAATGCGGAAGGATTGTTTGTTGTGCTCGAATCCGCCATATTCTTTCATCAGGCCGGCTAACGCGGTCTCACCGGAATGCCCAAATGGCGGGTGCCCCAGATCGTGAGCCAGACAGATGGTCTCGGTCAGGTCTTCGCTGGCGCCCAACACGCGCGCCAGGGTCCGGCCAATTTGGGCGACTTCCAGGGTATGGGTCAGGCGGGTGCGGTAATAATCGCCTTCATAATTTATAAATACCTGGGTTTTGTATTCCAACCGGCGGAATGCAGTGGTGTGTAAGATGCGGTCCCGGTCACGTTGATATATCGTCCGGTACGGCGGTTCATCCTCCTGGTGCAAGCGCCCGCGGGAGTATTTACTGTGCGAGCCATACGGCGCCAGATATTTATCTTCGATTGCTTCGAGTTGTTCGCGGGAGAAAATCATATTTCAATCTCCTTAAATATTCGCAATAACCGTTCCATGGGGGCGGCCGACCAGCACGTCATACAAAACGCCTGGCTGGCTGCCTGAGAATATGACTGCTCTGGTTTTCGGGTATCGTTTTATCAGGTTAAGCATTTGTTCCACTTTAGTGCGCATTCCGCCTGTGACATCAATCCCAGCCGAGTTGCCAAGCGATTTTTGCAACTGTTCGTAGCTGGAAGAGGTTATTTTGGGGATCAAGCGGGTATTGGCCGGGTAGTCTTCCCAGACGCCGCTTTCTTTGCCGCATACCAGCACTCGGTCGGGAGGATTGGTTGCTGTGAGCGCCATGAAGACGTCTTCGGTGGAAAAAATGGTACCGCCGCGCACTTTATCAAAAATAACATCCCCGGCAACCAGCGGCGTCAGCCCTGAATTAAGGGCAGAAAGCAGCGGCTCGGACTGGACACTAACCGGTTGGCCGTCGGCAGCCTGGATGATAGCCGAGGGTGGAAAGGCCATAATGGGAATGCCAGCCTGAGTAAGAGCTTCGATCATGATCTGATTGAGGTCGCGAGCCTGCCGCCAGACTTCCAGAAACCCGTTCCACTCGGAAACAGTTCGAACTCCATTGCGCGTGTTGTATTCACGGGCGGGAACGTGCCCAAAAGAGCCAGACCCGTGCCCAAGCAACAACCTCAACTGTGGCAGTTCCTTCTGAGCTGTTCGGATTTCAGCCGCTAAACGGCGGATAACGTCCATGTCCGCCTTACGCGGCGTGGATTTGTCGGTAATGAGCGAGCCGCCCAATTTGAGGAACGTGATCACGAGGCCGGTTCCTTATAGCGCGGTAAGTTAAGCAGCCAGGTCCGGTGCGCACCGGCCGCCAACAAAGCCTGGGTGGCTTTTTCAATCTGGTTGTTGGCGACCAGGGCGATGATGTTGCCGCCGCCTCCGCCGCCGGTCAATTTGGCGCCCAAAGCACCAGCATCCAAAGCCGCTTCGACCAGCCGGTCCAGTTCCGGCGTCGAAACCCCGATTTTTTGCAGCAGGCTGTGATTTTCGGTCATCAACGGACCGAGATGAACTCCAGCGCTGCTTTCGAGATCCGTGCGGGCCTGTTTTACCAGGTTGGCGATTTGATCGAAATAAGTTCCGTAGGTTTCAGGGTCTGCCTGAAAGCGCTGCAAAACGCCAGCCACCATCGGACCGGTAGCAGCCGCTATGCCGCTATCGGCTACCAATAAATCAAGCGGTTCGCGTATCATTAAAAACTCAATGGGCTGGTTGCGGACAAAATAAACCGGGCGACCAAAGCTGATAACCGTGTTATCCACCCCGGACGGCGTGCCGTGCGATTGCTGTTCGACCTGGAAAGCGATCACATTGACAGCCGAATCCTCCAACGGGTGACCTAAAAAAGTCGCCAGTGCGCGGGAAAGGGCAATGGATACTGCAGCGCTCGAGCCCATTCCGGCCGCGATAGGAATGCTCGAAGTAATGCGGATGTGGCAGGCGGGCAGCCAGTGGATACCCAGTGTTTTCATTACCCCATGAATGGCAATGGCAAATGGATGGTCGGCAGCCAGTTGGTCCAGGGTTTGATCCAACCCAATGGCCTGGGCTTCAATGCGCACGCGGCCGGTCGGGGCAATGGGCGTGGCGAATACTGTGGCCTTTGCGTGCACACCATTGAAGGGGATGGCGATCGCCGGATGGTTATAGACGACCGCATGTTCGCCGAATAAAATCAATTTCCCGGGAGCAGTTGCAGAGATCGCTGGCATTTTTGACTTAAAAAAGGTAGAAAATGATCAGGATGGCTATTCCCCACAGGACAATGGTTGCCTGCAACGGTCGATCTGAGATCAACAGTTCCTCGGGGGCGCCACCCGCTTGCTTGACCTGAATCAGATACAGGTATCGGAAGACGCCGTAAAGTACAAAAGGGATCGTCAACATCATGCTGTGGTTAGCCGGAAGGTTGGGCGCCGAAAAGGTGTACAAACTGTACGCAATGATGGTGGTGCTGGAAACGATCAGGATCAACTGGTCGAGCAGCGGAATGGTGTACCCGTCAAACACCCGGCGGTGGCTGTTGGCTTCGTTTTCCAGAAGAGCCAGTTCGGAGCGGCGCTTGCCAAATCCGATATAAAGCGCGCCAAGGGTGGTGACGACATATAACCAGGGGGAAAAACGCTCGACGATAATCAAGACCACGCCGCCCGCCACCCGAAGGACAAATCCGGCTGCGATGATCATCACATCCAGCAACGGGATGTGCTTCAGCCAGTTGGAATAGGCCAGATTGAGCAGAAAATAGGTCAGCGCCACCCAGCCGAAGTTTGTGGATAACAGGAATGCTGCCGGAATGGTGATCATTACCAGGATAAATGCAGCGCCGAGCGCGACTCGGATCGGCAGCGCGCCCGATGCGATCGGACGGTTGCGTTTTTCCGGATGCTGGCGGTCAGCTTTGACATCCAACACGTCATTGATCAAATATACGCTGCTGGATAAAAGGCAGAACAGAACGAAGCCAGCCAGAGATGCCAGAACTGCCGGCAGGTGGCCTAACTGGCGGTCGAATACTACGGCAGCCAGCACAAACACATTCTTAGACCACTGCCGCAGACGCATGGATTTGATGAGGGCGCGAAGCATGCGGTAATCATATCATAAGTAATGTCTGGCAGATGCGCTTCGACAGGCGCAAACCGGGTACAATCTGCCTATGCCGAAAAGCCGCTTGGATGTCCTGCTGGTGGAACGCGGGCTGGTCGAAAGCCGCAGCCTGGCTCAGCGATTGGTGATGGCCGGTCAGGTGAGAGTGGCCGGGCAGGTGGTATTCAAACCGGCGGACAAAGTGGAAGAACTGGCGGAAATTGTCATTGATCACGGCCCGCGCTTTGTATCCCGCGGCGGTGAAAAACTGGATGCTGCTCTGGAAGCATTTGGGCTGGTCGATTTGCAAAACTTCGTTTGCGCCGATATTGGCGCGTCAACCGGCGGGTTTACCGATTGCCTGCTGCAGCACGGCGCGGCTCATGTATATGCCATTGACGTCGGTTACGGGGTATTGCACTGGAAAATCAGGCAGGATGAACGGGTTACGGTGATGGAACGGACCAACGCCCGTTATATGATCAATTTGCCGCAGCCGGTGCAGCTAGTCACCATCGATGCATCTTTCATCTCGTTGAAAATCTTACTGCCGGTTGCAAGAGGCTGGTTCGAGGGGAGCGGCCAAGTTGTAGCCTTGATCAAACCGCAATTCGAAGCGGGCCGGCAAGATGCAGCCAAAGGGGAGGGGGTAATCCGCGACCCTGCAGTGCATCGCCAAGTGTTGGTGAACGTCCTCGCCGGCGCCGTTCAAGAAGGATTTGGGATTAAGGGTTTAATCCGTTCACCGCTGCTTGGTCCAAAGGGAAATACCGAATTTCTTGTCTGGCTGGAATATCCGGCGCAAAACCAGGCTTCGTTCGAAGATTATATTCAGGCTTTGTTCCAACCTATTGAGGGGTAATTTGCGGCGGGATAAAGAAAGGACAGCTGGAATGCTGTCCTTTTATAGATGACTTATCGTAGCTGTTTACAAATTACATGTTTTCGATTTCACCTTCGAATACGTAGGCCCAACCGGTGCCTTTGCATACCGGGCAGCGGTCATAAACATAGCCATCACGCGCTTGTCCAGCTCCGTTGCCGGAACAAAACGCGCATTTTTTTGCGGTTTGAGCAACTAACAGCGTTCCGATGCCTTTGCAAACCGGGCAGACATCATAAATGTTGCCATCTTTACATCGACCGCTGCCATTTCCAGTGCAAAAGGCGCAGGTTTCGGGGGCATAGTGAATCACTGGCTGGACTTTGACCATGGTGTTTTGCCTTTTGAGGGTTTCGTTATTCTTCGGTGGGCGATGGTTTTTCAGTCTCGGTGGGGAGGCTTTCAGAGAAGGCTTCCACAACTTCCGGATCAAATTGCGTTCCTGATTCGGCTTTGATTGATTGCAACGCTTCGGATGGGCTGAGTGTATTCCGGTAAGGCAGCTCTAAGGTCATGGCTGAGAAAGATTCAGCGATAGAGATGATCGATGCTGCCTGTGGAATTTCCTGTTTGCTCAATTGATCCGGATACCCTGTGCCATCCCAGCGTTCCTGGTGATGATAAACCCAAGGTACGATGCGGGCAAATTGGTTGATCTGCCGGATAATCTGAGCGCCGTAATAGGGGTGCAGGTGAATCGTATCCCAATCGTCACTGGAAAGTGGTTTAACTTTAGTCAGCAGCGATTCCGGGATAGAGATTTTACCGATATCATGTAATAAAGCCGCAAGCTCTAGGAATTCAAGGTCAGACGTAGACCAGTTAAGTTTGCGTCCTGTTGCCAAAGCCAGGTTAGCCACCTGTTCCGAATGTCCAACCATAAACCGGTCGCGCTGGTCAATAGCGGAAACCAACACCCGCGCCAAATTGATCAATGGGGAAAGTCCGGTCGCACCTGCCATGGTGGGAGCAGCCATTCCCTGCGCAAAACCGGTGCGGCGTCGTTCACCAACTGCAACCTCCAATTCCACTGTGTTCTCATAGAAATTGAGGAAGTTTTCGACGCGCTCCAAAGTCACTTTTAATTCTGCATAGTTCCCGGTTGTCCAAAATTCAGGGATTTGCTCGAACATCATCACGGATGCACGCGCAATTTCCGGTTGCGGGATGACCCGTTTCCCGGTTGAAACTAACAGGTCGTGGTAGGAAATCATGCGTTGGAAGCGTTCGCCAGTCCGTTGAACCTGTTTGGAAAGAGTTGGGTAATCGCGGATGGATTCTTCGAGCCCGCGCAGGCGTCCGACAATCGACTCGGTCGTCGCTGCCCGATTAGCGCGAAGTTGTAAAATACTTTCGATCGATCCATTCCAGACCGTTTTCGCGTCATCCAGGGTGAGAATTTCATTGCCAAAGAAAATCGGCTGGTCATCCTTGGTCTGTCGTTCAACAAAATTTAGCGCTTTCTTGACCGATTCATAGGCAAAATTGATGCGCGTTTCATTTTGCCGGCGTTGGACATCCACCTGCCGCTTGTCTTCCCGGTAGATGAGCATGCGGTTATAGAATTCAAGCTTGCGCGGTCCGCGATCCAATAAGCGTGATAAAGCGTCCTGCAGCGAGGAAAGATTTTCCCAGGCTAGATTCAGGTCGCGCAGACCTGAATTGGTATACAAGAAGAGCGGGCGTTTTTTGGTCCGTTGTTCCAGACGAGGGATATTTTCGATGATGTTGGAAAATACACCCCAGATGTCCTCTTCGACTTTAGACGCTTTATACAGGATGCTGGCGTAGGTCAGGCGATAGACTGAAAACTGCTTTTCAATCTCTTTCATCCGAGTTTTCACCCGGTCGGGGCTGGAACGAATGTTTTTCTGTAAGTCTGACCAATCGTCAACCGACTGTACCGCCTGGCGAACGATCTTTTTCGCCCAGGGCGTTGACTCTAACTCGTAATGGTTATCTCCCGGACTAATTTCAACCTGATTAATAGGTAAGCTGGCAGACAAAACACCTTCTGTGCTGTCCGCTTTTTGTGCAACCTCTTTTGGGCGTATAAATTTTCCGCCTGTATTCATTCCTTCACTCTTTTGCGAGAGACCTGTCGCTGTCATCCTAAGTATATCCTCTCCGGATATTATGCATAAAAACAGTCAAGGATGTCAGGGGTACGGTTCTTGTAACTTCCCCCTTAGTACCCGGGTGTATGGTAACGCCTCGTGTATAAAGGTGCAAAAACCGTGCCCGAGTTATCATAACATAAACCCATTTGTTTTGGAACTTGGCGATTATGTGGGGTGGCTATAATCTACCTTGTGGTAAGATTATTATACAGAGTGAAGTTGTCTGGTCACATAACAATATTGAAGGGTGAATCGCATTGCTATATATATTTGCGATTTGTATTGTGATCCTGAAATTGGGGGTAAATAACCGGTGGCAAGTATGGAGCGGTGGAGCCTGTATTTTTAATAGGGAGGTTTTATGATGAGCGGCGAACGCGAAACGGTTACAGTGCTGTTAGTCGAGAACAACGCGCAATTGATGAAGCATATGCAGAAGACGCTGGGTTTGATCGATAAAGTTGATTTGATCAATACCTCCCTGCTGGCTCAGGATGCTTTGGAAGTCATCCGCGAACAGAAACCACTCGTTGCTCTGGTGGATTACAACCTGCCGGACATGAACGGGATTAACCTGACCGAAATTATTCGGAAAGAATACCCCGGCACTCAGGTGATCGTTATTTCGCAAGATAATTATACCGATGTGGTCCTGCAGGCTGTCCGGGCAGGCGCTTGCGACTTTATCACCCACGACGTTTCTGTCAAAGAATTGAACGATGTGCTAACGCGAGCCGCCACGCTGGCGGTACAAGACCGGTCCAAGTTACCCGCATTTGTTGGGATGGCAACTCCAGAGCGCAAGGTTACAGTTCCGAGCGGACCGCAGGGTAAGATCGTGGCTGTCTATGGCGCCAAAGGCGGAATCGGAACGACGACGGTCGCAGCCAACCTGGCGCTGGCGCTAATGGATCGCGATCACGATGCGCGCGTGGTGCTGGTGGACGGCGCAATTCAATATGGCGATGTCCATTTGATGTTCAATGAACTTGGGCAAGCTTCCGTTATGGATTTGGTTCCGCGGTTGAATGAACTGGACATCGAACTGGTCGAAAATGTGATGCTTTTTAATCGCGCTACGGGCATATCGATCTTGCCAGCGCCGCCGCGCCCCGAATTTGCCGAAAAAATTACCGGCGAAGCTTTTGCGCGGATTCTTGAATTTATGCGCCGCCATTACGATTATGTTGTGCTCAATACCGACTCTTATATCTCGGATGCGGTCTTGGCAGCCCTGGATGCCAGCGAAGTGGTCGTTTTATTGACCGCCCAGTCGATCAACGCCATTCGCAATACCCGGCTTTTCCTTGACCTGTGGAATGCCATGGGGATGACGAAGGACCGAATTCAACTTGTTATTTCCAGGTATGACCCGACCAGCCCGATTACGACGGAACGCGTAGGGGAGCGCTTGAAATTCCCGGTCAATATGTTGTTGCCGGAGGACAATGAAGCTGCCCGTAAGGCGGATGCGCTAGGGCAACCTGCCTTACGCTCGAGCCGCGATTCGGCGTATTCCAAGGCACTGTACGGGTTGGCGGATCAGGCGATCAAACGGATCGAAGCAGTGGATAAGTCCGAAGAGCCGCGCATGCGGATGTTCGTGACTGCATAGGAAGCCCGGCCAAAACCGAATACTCAGGCAGGGGGTTGCACAGATTTTCTAGTCGTGCCCTTCGACAGGCTCCGGGCGCCGCTTGAGCCAATCGAAGGGTACAGGGATGATTAAAGTTTTTCAACCATTTCATTAATCCCGTGCCCAGGTTTTGATCGGACACCGGGGTAATCTTCTGTTCTGAGGCGTTGAGAAAATTCTAGGGCCCCTACAGTTAACCTGGACTCCTTCACAGCCAACACAGGGCGGGTCTGGTCGCTGATGGTCTATCACTTCCGGCAGGCCAATTGGTCCGCAGGTGTTTTATTCTTGGCAGCAGACCCACCCTTACGCCAAACAGGATAATGGAGGAGTGGGTCCTACCACAGTTGGTTGCAAAATCACAATAAACCATTGCTTAATTTGCACGGGATTTATACTTTCAGACCCGACCCAGTGCTGCCCCAAACATCACCACGGCCATGTCAATCCGCCGGCGCATAATCAGCCGTCAACGGCTGGGAATTATCGGTTATACTATCCGCGGAATGGGAACTGAATTCACCCGTAATTTTTGCATCATCGCGCACATCGACCACGGCAAATCAACGCTGGCGGACCGTATGCTGCAGCTAACCGGCACCATCTCAGATCGCGACATGGTGGACCAGGTGCTGGACAGCATGGACCTTGAACGTGAAAAAGGCGTCACCATCAAAGCCTCAGCCGTGCGGATGAAGTATGCCGCCCAAGATGGCATCGAATATGAACTCAATTTGATCGATACCCCCGGGCATGTCGACTTCGGCTACGAGGTCAGCCGGGCTTTATTAGCCTGTGAAGGTGCTGTCTTGGTGGTGGATGCCACCCAGGGCATCGAGGCTCAGACGCTAGCGAACCTCTATCTGGCGCTGGAGGCCGACCTGGCCATCGTTCCAGTGATCAATAAGATCGATTTGCCATCGGCCCGTACAGAAGAAGTGGCCAACGATATCCACAATCTGCTGGGGGTCGATCCGGAAAACATTATTGCCATCTCTGCGAAAGAGGGGATCAATGTCGAACAGGTGCTGGAGGCGGTCGTGCGCACCATCCCGCCCCCGACCGGCGACGTCAACCTGCCGCTGCGAGCGCTGATATTCGATTCGCACTATGACTCCTACAAAGGAGTGGTGGCTTATGTCCGGGTTGTCGAAGGCCAAATTGCATCCGGAGACTCGCTGCGGATGATGTCAACCTTCGCGGATGTGCGCCCGGTCGAGATTGGCATTTTTTCGCCCACCATGCGGGCGGTCAAAGAATTGCTGCCCGGCGATGTCGGTTATGTCGCCACCGGATTAAAAACAGTGGCGGAATGCCGCGTGGGTGACACAATTACCAATCCGACGAACTTGGCTGCGGAAGCGCTGCCCGGTTTTCGCCACCCCAAGCCGATGGTATTCGCCGGCATTTATCCAGTGGACGGTGACGATTATGGTGATCTGCGCGAAGCGCTGGAAAAGCTGCAATTAAATGATGCTTCGCTGGTATATGAACCGGAAAAATCGCAGGCCCTCAATTTTGGCTTCCGCTGCGGCTTCCTGGGATTGTTCCACATGGAGATTATTCAGGAACGGCTGGAGCGCGAGTACGACCTGGATATTGTGGTTACCGCGCCGTCGGTGGAATACGAAATCGAGTTGATCAACCAGGAATTCATCCGGATTGATTCGCCAGCACTGCTGCCAGACCCCGGGTCGATTGTCGAAATCCGCGAGCCGTGGATGGTGCTGCAAATCATCACCCCGACCGAGTTCTACGGTACGATCATGGAACTGACCAAAAAACGGCATGCGATCTTCAAAGAGCAGGAATATCCAGCTCCCAACCGGGTGCAGTTGTCCTACGAGATTCCGCTTTCCGAATTGGTCGTAAATTTCTTTGATGATCTTAAGTCGCGCACCCGTGGTTACGCCTCGATGGATTATCACCTGGCGGATTACCGACCAGGCAACCTGACCAAACTGGAAGTGTTGGTGGGCGGGGAGCAGATGGACGCGCTGGCAACCATCGTTCATAAAGAAGACGCGTATCATAAAGGTCAGGCATTGGTTACCAAGCTGAAGGAATTGATCCCGCGGCAGCTGTATGATGTCGCGATTCAGGCGTCCGCAGACGGGCGCATCATTTCACGCGCCAATGTCAAAGCACTGCGCAAGGATGTATTGGCAAAATGCTATGGCGGCGATATTACCCGGAAGAAAAAGCTGCTTGAAAAACAGAAACGCGGTAAAAAGCGCATGAAGATGGTGGGGAATGTTGAAATCCCGCAGGAAGCCTTCATGGCGATCTTACGGCTGGAGGAAGATTGACCTCAGCGATCGCGACTGTATGGAAGAAATCGCGGCGTTGGCTGCCCGGTGTGTTCATTAGCCTGGTAGCCTTCTTCTTTGTCGCCCGGGTGACCCAGTGGCAGGAGCTTGGCCCAGCCTTGCGCCGTTTTTCGCTGGGGTATATAGGGGTTATGGTTCTCCTGACCCTTGTCTTCCTGTTGATTCGAGCCGGGGTATCCAGGGTGCTGCTTTCCGGACGTCCTAAACTCAGCGAGGCTTTCTGGGCGATCAACCAGGGTTACCTGCTCAACAATATTCTGCCGTTCCGTTTGGGCGAAATCGGGCGGGCGGTGCTGCTTGGCCAGCAGACCAATCTGCCAGCCGCACAAATCCTTAGCAGCATCATCATCGAGCGCGCGCTGGATATTGCCATTGCCGCCACCATGCTGCTCTCCACCCTGCCGCTGGCGCTCGAAATGACCTGGGCAAAGCCGGTGGCAATCATCATGCTGGCCGTAGTGGCTGCCGGTATGGCGAGCCTATTTTTGATGGCCCGCCATCACCTGAAAGTGAGCGCCTGGGTAGATAAGCTAGGCATACGCTGGAAATTCGTGGGTAAATGGGTGGCGCCGCAAGTGCGCTCGCTTTTGACCGGATTGACTGCGCTAACCGACCTCCGTCAATTTATCCTGGCGCTGCTGTTGTTGTTGGCCTCCTGGGCAATTGCCATAGGGGTTTATTATGTCGGGCTGCTGGCGATCGCTCCAACGGTGCCGATATGGTGGGGTGTGTTCACAGACGCAGTACTGGCCCTCGGGATCGCAATCCCGTCCGCGCCGGCAGCGCTAGGGACCTTTGAGGCTGCGACGGTCGGGGCGCTTACGATACTTGGCATCGACCAGACTACGGGGCTGGCTTATGCCATCACGCTGCATTTCATGCAAATTTTAGTAACCGGCGCACTCGGTTTGTTTGGATTGGTGCGCCAGGGGCGCTCTATCAGCAGCCTGTTTCTCGACCTGCAAAACCGAAAGAGTGCTGCCTGAACTTAAGCTGTCATCCGGCAGTCGATAAAACGATATGCGCATCCTATCTGTTTTGACCTACTACCGTCCCCACGCATCCGGGCTGACCATCTACGCCGAACGGTTGGCGAAGGCGCTGGCGCGGCGCGGGCATCAGGTGACGGTGATGACCTCGCAATACACCAACGACCTCCCCTTGGACGAGATGATCGAGGGTGTGCGCGTTGTACGGGTACCGGTCGCGTTCCGGGTCAGCAAGGGGGTCGTCATGCCGCGTTTTGGGCGGATGGCTACTGATTTGGTGCGTGAGAACGACGTCATCCAGTTGCACCTGCCGCAGTTCGATGCTGCCGGGGTGGCTTTCCGCGGCCGCATCTGGGAAAAACCGACTATCATTACTTATCATTGCGACTTATTAATGCCGCCGGGTTTGCTCAGCTGGGCGGCCAACCAGGGTATTTTGCTAATGAATGAACTGGCGGCCCGATTTGCCCACCGAATCGTCACCAACACCCGCGATTATGCCGAGCATTCGCCATTTCTGAAACGCTACCTTGGTAAATTGAAAGTGATTCCACCGCCCATCGAATTACCGCCGGTGACACCGGACGCAGCGCATGGCTTTGCACAAAAGTACAATCCCGATGGTCGCCGTCCGGTCATCGGATTGGCCTCGCGGTTTGCCACCGAGAAAGGCGTCGAGGTGCTGCTGGATGCGCTGCCAGCGGTATTGAAGGAATATCCCCGGGCACAGGTGCAGTTTGTCGGAGCATACAAGAATGTCGTGGGCGAAGAAGCTTATTTCGCCCGGCTCTATCCGCGCATTCAAGAATATGAAAAAGCTGGCAATTGGAAATTTCTCGGATTTATTCCGGATGCCGATATGCCGGCCTTTTTCTCCAATCTTGATGTACTGGCCTTGCCTTCGCTGAACTCGACTGAATCGTTTGGCATCGTCCAGATCGAGGCAATGACCAAAGGGGTGCCGGCGGTCGCTTCGGATATCCCGGGCGTGCGTCAGCCGGTCAAGATGCACGGCATGGGGAAAATTTTTCCGGCTGGCGATGCAGCAGCGCTGGCGGGATGCCTGCTTGAGATCCTGGGCAACCGCCAGGCGTTCATCCGCGAACCACAATCTATACAGCTGCAATACCTGCCCGATACGATTGCTGAAAATTATGAGCGCCTGTTCCTTGAGATCAAGGATGAAATGAAAGCCGCCAGGAGTTAATAAAACCCATATTCACTTGCGGCAAAACTTGCATACAATTAATGCTATCGCCCATTTTTCATTTATAAAATAACGTGACCCAATCATGACCGAACCGACCATGCCCTCCGTAATGGAAACCATCAAGACTATTCCCAGAAAGTCATGGGATTCGCGGTTATGGATTATTCTGTTATTTATCATCATGGCCGCAGCGGCTTATTTCCGCTTTACCGGCCTGTTTTGGGGCGAATACAGTTTTTTGCATCCTGATGAACGCTTTTTTGTCGGAGTGACCTCGCATATTTCTGCAGTGGATAGCCTGGGCGACTACTTCGATACGGCCAAATCGACGCTCAATCCGCATAATGTTGGCGATACATTTTTCGTTTACGGCACTTTCCCGCTCATCGCCACCCGTTATCTGGCTGATGCGATATTTGGAACGGTATTCTGGGAGCAAATCCTGCAGACCGGCCGAGTTTTTTCGGCTTTGATGGATCTGGTGACCGTGCTGCTGGTTTATTTATTGGGCGCACGGTTGTTCAACCGCAAAATTGGCGTGCTTGGCGCGGCATTTTCGGCCTTTGCTGTCATGCAAATCCAGCAGTCGCATTTTTACACCGCCGATTCATTCTCGACGACTTTCACTACCCTGGCATTGTACTTCGCGGCTCGCTTAGCCACACAGCCAATCCTTGAACCGAGCGTCCGTGCCGGTCAAAAATGGTACCAGAGTGAATCCGTACGCAACAGCCTGTGGTTTGGCGTTGCGATTGGCAGCGCGATGGCCTGTAAAATCAACACCGCTTTGATGGCGGTATTATTGCCGGCAGCCTGGTTTATTTTGATCATGCGCCATCCCCGCGACCAACGGATTGAGCTGTGGCAAATTACATTTCGCGACCTGGTAGTCGGCGGCGCGGCAACCTTCCTGATATTTCGTGTTTTGCAGCCGTATGCTTTCAGCGGGCCGGGTTTCTTTGGGATTGTGCCCAATGAAAAGTGGATTGCCAACCTGAAAGAACTCTCGAACCAGATGACCGGGAATGTCGATTTCCCGCCGGCGCTGCAATGGGCGCGCCGCCCGGTAACCTTCTCCTTCACCAATATGGTGTTGTGGGGTATGGGACTGCCCATGGGAATTTTGGCCTGGGCCGGGTTCATCTGGATGGGCGTTCGCCAACTCAATGGAACCTGGAAGCGCAGCCTGCTGGTGTGGGGCTGGACAGCCATCTATTTTATCTGGCAGTCGCAGCAGGGCAACCCGACCATGCGCTACGAACTGCCGATTTACCCGACCCTGGCATTGACTGCCGGTTGGGCGCTGTGGAACCTCTGGGAGATTGGTCGGAAGAAAATGGATGCCGGCAAATTGCAGGCCGGGCGCTGGTTGAAGATTGCTGCTGTGACAACCGGCTTCCTCACCCTGGCAGCCACCTTTGCCTGGGCCTTCGCTTTCACCCGCATTTACACCCAACCGATGACTCGGGTGGAAGCCTCTCGCTGGGTGTTCCAGAATGTCTCAGGGCCGGTCAACCTGGAAATTGACACTGACGATGGCCGGGTACGGCAGCAGTTGCCGTACGCCCCAATGCAGATTCTCTCCTCCGCTGAAACGATTTCAATAGGTTTCACTTCCGATACTTCCGGACTGCTGACCGCCTTCCAATTCACCAACATCCAGGATTTATCGTCGGACCCAAACCCGAAGACTTTGGGAATCACTCTTTATGAGGTGGGATCAGAAGCGCGGGCGGCGGGTTTTGGAATCCTCGCCAACACTTTCCAAGGCGGAGGGCAGCTTTTGGGCTGGAGCGTTCCGCTGGAACAGCCCGTGGCGGTTCAAGCAGGGCAAAGATATCGGATCGATCTCCATGTGCAAGAATCTGAAGTTGCGCTCGGCTTATCGGGAGCAACCGGCGCAACCATCCAGACGCTGGACGGCGTCACAAGGCTGGAACTGCCGCCGATGATAGACACCATTCGGACATTGCAACCGGGCGACATCCGCTTCGTGCCGTCGACCAGCGGCCAGTTAAGCCAGGTCGTGCTCAATCGGGTGGTGGCCACAACCGGCGAGCCGGGGCTGAGTACCCTGCGGATTAGCATCTCGGAAGAAGGCAATCTGGCCGCTCCGCTGGCGCAAACTGAAATCGTCAGCGACTTTGCCGCCGACGAAGATCCGCGCGGGCGAGAGTACCGCTGGCAATTAGACCATTCAATTCAGGTGACGGCTGGCGCGCTCTATCTGCTGCGCATGGAAGTAGTGAATCGCGATGCTGAGCTGGCAGTTTATGGTTCTGGCATCGCAGTGGAAACCCCCTGGGATGACAGCGTCCCTCTGCGCATCGATGGATACGACCCTTTTGCTGGGTTGTATGAGGGTGACCTCAACTTCGAGATGTACTGGGATGACAGCCTGGATAAGTTGGCCCGCTTTGAGGCCGTTCTCGAACGCGCCGATGCCATTACCATTACCTCCAACCGCCAATGGGGCACGACCACGCGCGTACCTGAGCGCTACCCCCTGACCACCGTTTATTACCGCGAACTGCTGGGCTGCCCGGCGGAAGAAGACCTGATTGATTGCTACCGCACCGCTCAGGTTGGGACTTATAGCGGGCGGTTGGGCTTCGAACTGGTTCAGGTCTTCCAATCGTATCCAACGCTTGGATCGATTCAAATAAACGACCAATTCGCGGAAGAAGCCTTCACGGTATACGACCATCCCAAGGTACTCATTTTCAAAAAAACTGCAAATTATTCGCAGGCAGAGGTTAACCGAATACTAGAAGCAGTCGACCTGAGCAATGTGATCCATGTCATACCCGGGCAGGCGCCGGATTATCCAGCGGACTTACTCCTGCCTGATGATCGCCTGGCGATCCAGCAAAACGGCGGCACCTGGTCAGAGTTGTTCGATGTCGATGCGCTGATCAACCGCTACCCTGGGATTGGGGCAGCGGTCTGGTATCTGGTGATCCTGCTGTTGGGCTGGTTGATCTATCCAATTTTGCGCATAGCCATGAAAGGATTGCCGGATTACGGCTACCCGCTGGCAAAAACTGCAAGTTTACTGGTGCTCACCTGGCTGGTATGGATGGCAGGAGCAAACAACATCCCGTTCACCCGCTGGACGATTTGGGGCGCGGTAGGTTTGTTAGGCGGGGCAAGCCTGGCGCTGGCGATCTGGCAGCGCAACGAATTGGGCCGCGAAATTAAACTTCGTTGGCGATCTTTTCTGACGGTCGAAGCGGTCGGGTTGGCTTTTTTCCTGCTCTTCCTGTTCATCCGACTGGGCAACCCCGATCTCTGGCATCCGAATTACGGCGGCGAAAAGCCGATGGATTTCGCGTACTTCAATGCCGTTTTGAAAAGCACAACATTCCCGCCTTACAACCCGTGGTACGCTGGCGGATGGATCAATTACTATTACTACGGTTTTGTTGTCGCCGCAGTCCCCACCAAATGGCTTGGCGTCGTTCCGTCGATTGCCTACAACTTGATTCTGCCGACTTTCTTTTCGCTGATCGCGCTGGGGGCTTACAGTTTCGGCTCGAATGTACAGCAGTGGTTTAAATCCCATCAGGCGAACGGCGACGATGATGAACGCCCCGGAATTGCACCATGGATTGCCGGTGTATCTTCTGCGGTGGCAACGCTGATCCTTGGCAACCTCGGCACGATTCGCATGATGTGGGAAGGCATCATGAAGTTGGTCGCGCCTGGCGGCACCATCGAGGACGCCAACCTGATTACACAGGTGGGATGGACCTTCCGCGGCCTGGCAGAATATTTCAAAGGGGTAGTACTGCCTTACTCTCCGGCGGACTGGTACTGGATTCCCAGCCGGGCAGTCAAGGGCGGCGATGCGATTACCGAGTTCCCGTTCTTTACCTTCCTTTACGGCGATCCACATGCTCATCTGTTCGCTTTGCCAATTACGCTGCTGGCGTTGGGCTGGGCCTTATCCATCGTACTGGGTAAATGGAATTGGAAGATTGGTTCGCACGCGAGCGGATGGCTGCCCTTTGGTTTGTCCATGTTCCTTGGCGGACTGACCATTGGCGCTTTGTACCCGGCCAACACCTGGGATATGCCCACCTATCTCGGCCTGGCAATTGCGGCTATTCTTTACAGTGCTATCCGTCACGCTGTACCCCCCGAAAAGTTTCTGCCGCGGTTGCCGCAGGTTATCCGGCGGTTAATTGTGGCGGTTGAGGCAGTGATTCTGCTGGCCGGGCTGGCCTTTGCGCTGTACCAGCCGTATCAGGCCTGGTACGCGCAGGGTTACACCAAGATTGATTTGTGGCAAGGCGCAAAGACCACCTTTTACGATTACTTTACCCACTGGGGGTTATTCCTGGTAATCCTAGTCACCTGGTTGTTTTGGGAAACCGTCGATTGGATGGAAAAGACTCCGCTGTCATCTTTGAATAAGCTGCGCCCCTATAAAACCGTGATTTTAGGGGGAACAGCACTGTTTATCGTTGTGGTCTTGTTCCTTACCTACCAGCAAAAAGTAGCGGTTACCTGGCTGGCGTTATCGCTGGCGGTTTGGGCGCTGCTGCTTTTGCTGCGTCCCGGTCAACCCGACCCAAAACGGGCGGTGCTGTTCATGCTTGGGACGGCTGCAGTGCTGACGCTGGCAGTGGAAATTATTGTGCTGGTTGGCGACATCAACCGCATGAACACGGTCTTCAAATTTTATTTGCAAGCCTGGACCCTGTTCTCACTCAGCGCGGCTGCCGGATTGTTCTGGCTGCTGCCGCAAATCGAACTCCGCTGGAAACCGGGGTGGCGCAACGCCTGGATTGCTGTTGTCGGTTTGTTTGTCGTATTCGCATTTTTCTACCCATTAACCGCCGCTCCGTCTAAAATGCGCGACCGGATCAGTGATTCAGCTCCCCATACTTTGGACGGCATGGCCTACATGCAGACCTCACAGTACCATGACCAGAATGGTTTGCTGGACCTGAACGCAGACTACAAAGCCATCCGCTGGCTGCAGGAAAACGTTCAGGGCTCGCCGGTGATCGTAGAAGCCAATACCGTCGAGTACCGCTGGGGTTCGCGCATCTCGATTTACACCGGCCTGCCCGCCACCATTGGCTGGAACTGGCACCAGCGGCAGCAGCGGGCGACGATTCCGGATACCTCCATCTGGGCGCGCATCGACGAAGTGGCCAATTTCTACAACACGACTGACCCCGAGCAGGCGGTTCAATTCCTGCAGAAGTACAATGTTAAATACATCATCGTTGGTCAGTTGGAGCAAGTGACCTACGACCCCTTTGGCATTGCCAAATTCCCCACTTATGCCGGTCAATACTGGCAGCAGGTTTATTTGGATGGTTCGACCGCCATCTACGAGGTGATTCCATGAGTGATGCAGAGCGTCCCAAGCGCATATTTCATATCGCCCCGGCACATGAATGGTCAAAAGCGCTGGAAAATGGCGCATACGCCACCGGCTCACTCGAAACCGAAGGTTTCATCCATTTTTCAACGGGGCGCCAGCTGCTGCGCACCGCCAACAAGTTCTATCATGGCAACCGTAATGTCGTACTGCTGTTGATCGACCCGAATCTACTGGCTGCTGAGTTGCGCTACGAGCCAATCGAAGATGGACAGGAATTCCCGCACCTGTACGGCCAACTCAACCTGGATGCAGTGACGGCGGTGTTGGTTTTTGCGCCCGAAAGCGATGGCAGTTTTGTCTGGCCGGCAGGATTGCCAAAAAACGAGGATGAACTTTGATCGATGTGTTGTGGTGGTACCTGCTGGTCTCGATTGCCGGTTGGCTGACGCTGCCGCTGGCGCAGCGGCTGTTCCGTTTTCTCCCTGATCGCGGTTACACGCTGGCAAGGCCGCTGGCTTTGCTGGGATGGGGTTACCTGTTCTGGCTGCTGACTTACCTGGGGTTGTTGCAAAACAATACAGGGGGCGTGCTGCTGGCGCTGATCCTGCTGGCTGGAATTAGCCTGGCAGCCGGGAAAGGCAACTTGCTGGAGCTATGGGATTGGATCAGGCAGCATAAGCGGGTGGTGATTACCACCGAGGTCCTGTTTGCGCTGGCGTTTGCTGCCTGGGCGTTTGTGCGGGCGGCCAATCCTGAAGTCAATTGGACCGAAAAGCCGATGGAACTGGCCTTCATCAACGCCATCTTGCGCTCGCCGGGCTTCCCGCCAATCGATCCCTGGCTCTCCGGGTATGCCATTTCCTATTATTACTTTGGTTACATCATGGTCGCGATGCTGGTACAGGTCACCGGAACGGCGACCAGCGTCGCTTTCAACCTTGCGGTAGCTATGTGGTTTGCGCTGACTGCGGTGGCTGCTTATGGGATTGTGTATAACCTGCTGGCCAGGACGGGCGAGGGTGACAAAGACCCGCACACCCGGAGTGCAACCGGCTGGGCGCTGCTTGCCCCGCTTTTTATTCTGGTGGTAAGCAATTTAAGCGGATTGCTGGATGTACTGCACGCCCGTGGCTTGTTCTGGTCGAGCGGCATGGAAGGTCAACCGCTGGCGAACTTTTGGACCTGGTTGAATATTAAAGAAATCAACGCTGCGCCAATTCAACCTTACAGTTGGCTGCCGCAGCGCGGCGGCTGGCTGTGGTGGATGGGTTCGCGCGTGCTGCAGGATTTCAACCTGTCCGGCGCTGCCACCGAAATTATCAACGAATTTCCATTCTTTTCCTATCTGTTGGCTGACCTGCATCCGCATGTACTAGGGATGCCGTTTGTGTTGCTGGCGGTTGGCCTGGCGCTTAACCTGGCATACCGCGGGTTGGGTGAGAAAATTGAGGCGATTCAGATCAAGGAATGGTTCAAACGTTTCGATTTCTGGCCCACCGCGGTTATTTTAGGCGGGCTGTCCTTCCTGAACACCTGGGATTTTCCGATTTATGTTGCTTTGTTTGCGGCTGTATACGCCTGGCTGCGCGTCTCTCAAAATGGATGGGGGTGGGCGCGGGTGGCCGATTTTTTCAAGATCGGATTGCTGCTGGGGCTTACAGGTGGAGTGCTGTATCTGCCGTTTTACCTTGGCTTTGCGTCACAGGCTGGCGGATTGCTGCCGTCGATGGCATTCCAAACGCGCGGCGCCTATTTCCTGGTTATGTTCCTGCCGCTGCTGCTGCCTATCGCATTTTGGTTGGTAAACCAGACCCGTCACAGCCGGCGACAGGACATTAAGAACGGCCTGCTGGCCGGCGTCAGCGTTGTGGGTGGGCTGTGGGTACTCATGCTTGCAGCCTGGGGCGTTTTCCAGGCAGCCTTGTCCGCCGCAACTTCGTGGCAGCAAAGCGTCAGCATTCTTCAACCATTCGGTTCATCCCTGGTTTTTGGTCTGAGCGAATACTTTGGCAAGCAAGGCGGGCAGGGTGTTGAACTATTTCAGACGGCGATCCAGCGGCGGGTTACTGACCTGGTTACCTGGCTGGTGCTTCTCGGGGTAGTAGCTCTGGCCTGGGCGTTGCTATCTGCCACACGACGCCAACCTGAGCCGGCGGAAGTCGCGCCTGATGCGCCATCCGCTCCGGCTGACCCGCAGCGTTCGGTGGATGCTTTTGTTGCCATTTTGATCCTGGTTGGCGCCGGGTTGACTCTGCTGCCGGAGTTTTTCTATCTTAAAGATGGCTTTGGCACGCGCTTGAACACGATTTTCAAGTTCTACTTCCAGGCCTGGATGCTTTGGGGCCTGGCAGCGGCGTACGCGACCGCTATGCTGTGGCGCAAATTACACGGCCTACGGCAGGTAGCGTTCAAAGTGATCTGGCTGTTAGTTACAGCGGCTGCGCTCGTTTATCCGGTAATCATGCTGGCTGCGAAGACCGGGTTGCCCTCCAAGCCGCTGTCCGAACTGACACTGGACGGCAAAGCTTACCTGCAACAATACAACCCTGACGAATGGGCAGCTTTCATGTGGCTGCAAACGGCTCCTTTGGGCGTCGTTGCTGAGACGGTTGGCGCATCGTACAACCCCGACACAGCGCGGGTTTCGACCCACAGCGGACAGCCTGCCTTGCTGGGTTGGGAGGGCCATGAGTGGCAATGGCGCGGCGGCGCGGAGGAAATCGGCTCGCGGCGCGGCGATCTGGAATTGCTGTATGCCACCAATAGTTGGGATGAAGCTTCTACGGTGATCGACCGCTACAATATTCGATATATCTATATCGGGCCAGTTGAACGCACCACCTACCGGGTAAATGAAGCCAAATTTCAAGGTAATTTAGAAATCGTTTTTCAGAATGCAGCAGTGACCATTTACGAAGTACCCGGTCATAATCCCCTTTCGCCAATCCTGACCCAAGACGGGATGCCATGAACCCATCCATAGACCGCAACCTACCTTACCAACGCATCGCCTTGCTGCTAACCGGCGTAATTGCGTTTTTAATACGATTTATCCTGTTGGGCAAGCTGCCGCTGACTGACAGCGAAGCGGTCAATGCGCTGCAGGCTTTGGGCGGCGAGCATTTCATTGGCAGCGAAGGCGGTTACGGGCTGCTCACCACCGCCTGGTTTTTTATATTCGGTGCCGGTGAAGCCGTGGCGCGTTTTTGGCCTGCGCTGGCTGGGACGGCATTGGCACTAACCCCTTGGTTGTTCCGCAAACACCTGGGTGAAAAAGCAGCGCTGCTGCTGTGTTTTGGACTGGCGGTCGATGCCGGTTGGGTGGCGGTTTCACGCCAGGCCAACGGCATGAGCTGGGCAGGGCTGTTTGTACTCTTAACTCTGGCAGCCCTGCTGGCAAAAAAAACCGCGTTACTGGGTGCATTTGCAGGATTAGCCTTACTGGGTGGGCCAGCTTTCTGGCAGGGAGCCATTGGTTTGGGATTTGCGTCCCTGCTCTACCGCTTCGTCTTTCAGCCCCGCCAGCCGGTCGAAGAGCCCGTTGAGGACCCATTTGCCGGCGTATCTGGCGGATTCGACTGGAAAGTTGTGCTTGGCTGGTTCATAGGCGTTGTGCTGGTATTTGGCACGCTGCTTTTTCTGATTCCTAACGGCTTGAATGCCGCAGCCAATGGCATCGTTCAATATTTGACGGGTTGGTCGCAGGCGAGCACAGTCACAGCCGGCCGGATGCTGCTCGGACTTGTCCTCTCGCAGCCGCTTGGATTCTTGTTTGCGGCCGTTGGCCTTGTACGCGTCATCCAGACGAAAAACCCGCTGGACACCTTTTTAGCGGTCTGGTGGCTGGCGGCGTTAGCGCTGGCGCTGCTTTCCCCGGCGCGCGAGGTCGCTGATTTGGGCTGGGCGTTGCTGCCCATGCTGGCGTTGGCAGCACGTCAACTGGCGAAGCTGTTGACGGCAGCGGTTAGTTTTCGCTGGACAGCGATTGCGTATAGCATAATTGTGGTTGTGCTATTAGCCTTTACCTGGCTCAGCTTTATCGCCTATTTCCAGGCTGACCGCCCGGAAGTCTCGACCTTAGTCAAGACGGTTAGTACGCTTTTTCCGGTGTTGCTGCTGGTGGGGGCAGCTTTCGTGATCCGTTGGTTCTGGGACGAGGAAACCGCCGGGCAGGGGGCAATGTGGGGCTTAATCGCGGCGTTGGGATTGTGGGGCTTTTCAGCAGCCTGGGGTGGCACAGGATTAGGAGCCAACCCCGAGGGTCAGATCTGGCGGCGTGGGGCCTGGGTGGATGAGGTGGATTTGCTGCAGACTACCCTCAATGACCTCTCGACCTGGAAAATGCGCGTTCCCGGGGAACTTGAATTGGTGGTCGAAGGGGTTGATTCCCCGGCACTGCGCTGGGCATTGCGTGATTACCGGCAGGCGCAATATGTAACCACTACTGCATCGACGTCCACGCCAGCATTGTTGATCACTGTTGATAAGCAATCGCCCGAATTAGCGGATACCTACCGCGGCCAGGACTTTGTTCTGGAAGTCAACCCAAAGTGGCAGATGAGTATTGATGAGTGGTTGCAATGGATTGCCTTCAAATCCGTTCCGGTGGAAAAAACAATTGTTGTCTTATGGGCGCGCGCTGATTTATTCCCGGATGCGCCAGGGTTTAACCCCTGAAATCAACCTCTTAGATTGGAATATTTGTATGGTTAAACCGAGTATCATCGCAATCGACGGGCCGGCTGCCTCGGGAAAATCAACCCTGGGTGAACGCCTCGCTCAACGGATCGGCTATTTATTTTTCGACACTGGCATTCTGTACCGCGCCGTCACTTGGGCAGCCCTGCAAAAACTGGGGCGCGTGGATCAGGAAGACGAGGTTTCAGCTCTCTCCGAAGAAGTGAATATTGATGTGAGGCCGCCGTCCATAACGGATGGCAGAAGCGCAGATGTTTGTATAAACGGGGTAGATATCACCTGGGATATCCGCAGCTCTGACGTGGACGCCAACGTCTCGCAAGTTTCGGCTTACCCGCGTGTGCGGCAGGCCATGACCCGGCTGCAAAGGCGCATTGGGCAGCGCGGCGGGGTGGTCATGGTCGGCCGGGATATTGGAACGGTCGTTTTCCCCGAAGCCGAGTTGAAAATCTATCTGGTGGCGACCGTCGAAGAACGCGCCCGGCGCCGCTACCATGAGTTAACTGCTCGCGGAGAAATTGCCGAGTATGACCAGATTCTAGCTTCCCTGCGCTGGCGCGATGCGTATGATTCAGGTCGAAAGCTTGCCCCGCTAAGGCCAGCCGAGGATGCAATCATTCTGGACTCGGAAGGGTTAACGATCGAGCAGGTCGTCGAGCGCGCGCTTGAACTGATCGAAAAGGCGTAGATTTTATCCGAAAAGGCCCGAGGAAGCCATGATGATCGAGGGAAATCACGGCGATTGCGGATTGTTAATGTCTGGCAACCTTGCGGTTTCCCTATCTTTCACATTTTGAATGCATGAAAATGGACGCCGCGCCTGTGCGGGATGCTATAATTTTCACATTGCCTGACGTGGTGAATTTCCATGCTGATTGATTTCAACCCGTATTCCTCACAGCCGTACTTCGATTTACCTTTTCAGGTAAGCAGCTGGATTGGCCTTTTTATTTTGGCTGGCGCTTTGGGATGGGGATTCTTTAAATGGCGTGAATACCTGGTTGGTAAGTCAACCCAACAATGGGGCCTGATACTATTCCTCATCGCAACCACGCCGCTGACCCTGATCTTCCTCAATTTCTATTTACCCCAATCTGGCGCTCTGCCCATTCCCAATTTGCCCATTGAAGCTGAAGAGCCGCTGGTTTTTGTGCTCAGCGCTATTCCCTGGGTAATGGCTGGTGGCATGGTTGGGGTAGCGGGCGCAGGACTGGTTGGTCTGGCAAGCGGTTTGGTGCTGGGGATGTTTGTCACCCACAGCCTTTTCACTCCACTGGAAATAGCCGGTCTGGCGTTGATCTACGGCGCTGCTGTGCGGCAGTGCTACCGCACAGGATTTTTCCGCTGGTTGAGGCAGCCATTCGTCGCGGCAGTTTTACTCTCGCTGGTCTATATCCCCGTTTTCCTGCTGATCGCCTTTTTGAGCATTCCCGGCATCCTGGCTGAACGCCTGGACTATGCACTGGCTCAAAACTGGATGCAGATATTCGCTAAAATTCTCCCGCTGTACGCAGCAGGTTTCCTTGGTCAATTGATTTATTGGATCTTCCCGCTTTTGTGGCGGCGTCCGGCGAAATTGGTGCCGTCGCCAGCTGAAACCAGTTTGCAAACCCGCTTCATGACGATTACATTACCCATGGTCCTTATCCTGGTTTTGGTGCTGACCCTGGCTGACTGGCTGGTGGCTGGTTATGCTGCCCGCCAGATGATGGAGGACCGGCTTGGGAATACCACTCGAATTGCAGCGGAAAGTGTGCCGTATTTCCTGGAAGCCGGGCAGAGTTTTATCCTCAATATGGCCACACCAGACCTGGCCAACTTACCGGATGATGCCATCGAGGACGAACTGGCTTACAACATTAAGGCGGTATCTTATTTTCACCAGCTAACGCTGTTCGATGCTGCCGGAGCCATCCGTGGAAGTTATCCTCAATCCACTTTCTCGCAGAATGATTTAACTGATGAAGAGGAACTGGCGATCGGGCTGGCAAATAAGGGCATCCGATTACAAATTTACACTGTGCCACCCGCATCGACCGAAACCGGTGGAAATATTTCGTTCGTTGCCGCGATATTGGACGATGCCGGGATAGCTCAGGGGGTTTTACTGGGGCGAGCTGACTTGAAGATCAACCCCTTTACGCAACCGGCGTTGACCGCGTTAGCTTCCCTTGGCGATGATGGCGGGGAAGGATTCATTCTGGATGATGCCGGGCAAATCCTCTACCGTACCAGTGAAACGACTGCCCTAACCGGCATGGATATGTACACTGATAAAGTTGATGGCGAGCCGGTGTTCTTCGAGGATTTCTCGCCGACCGGCACCCGGCAGTTAGTGTATTACCAACCCGTCGTTGGCCGGCCATGGGCAGTCGTCGCAACCATGCCAGCCCGGGTAGCTCAACAAACCTCGCTGGAAATTGCTGTCCCGTTGCTGGCCATTTTGGGATTGTTCACCATGCTGGCTTATGTGATGCTGCGTTTCTCCCTGGGGTCGGTTACGCAAACGCTCAAACAACTTGGCGGTCAGGCAACCCGCATCGCCCAGGGGGAGTTGTCGTCGACGGCGCCCGTGACGGGTGTGGACGAGATCGGCGCACTGGGAAAATCGTTCGAACAAATGCGCCTCAGCCTGAAAGCCCGACTGGATGAATTGAACAAATTGCTCAAAGTGAGCCAGGGTGTGGCTGCCAAACTGGATATCTATGATGCTGTGCACCCCATCCTGGAAGCGGCGTTAAGCGAAGATGCCGTATCCGCGCGGGCTGTACTGATACAAGGCGTGCGAATGGATATTGCCGGCGATAAACTGGTCACCATCAGCGCCGGGCCGGTTGCCGATCAATTTTCTCACCTTGACGGCCAGGTGTTCGACTTGATGCGCCAGCAGGAAGTGTTAACCATTCAAAATACAACCCGGGTGCGGCGCATCTCCTCATTGGATCACCAGCTACACCCAGCGGCGTTAATTGGGCTGGCGCTGTATCATGAGAACACGTATTATGGCGCGCTGTGGATTGGCTACCAAAAGCCAAGGCAGTTCGAAGATGAGGAGGTACGGTTCCTCTCCACCCTGGCTGGCGAGGCAGCGGTAGCTGCTGCGAATGCCAACCTGTACGCATCGGCTGAAATTGGCCGGCGCCGGCTTGAGGCTGTATTGACCTCCAACCCGGAACCGGTTATGGTGTTCGATGACAAAGACCGGCTACTGCTGCTAAATCCGGCTGCTTTGCAAGTGACGGGCTTGATCGCATCTCCAACGGTCGGGTTGCCAGCGCAGGAAGTAGTTTCTTCAGCGGAACTGGCCGCGTTGTTGACCGGGCCTATTGAGATGCGCATAGCCACGCGAGAAGTAAAGCTACCGAATGGCAACATTTACCATGCCTCGGTGGCGCCAGTGATGGGCGAGAATCAACAAATCGGCAAGGTCTGTGTAATGCGCGATATCAGTCATTACAAGGAACTCGACTCGATCAAATCCGACTTTGTGGCAACCGTCAGCCATGATCTGCGTTCGCCGCTGGCACTGATGCGCGGGTACACCACCATGATGTCGATGGTGGGTGAGTTGAATGACCAACAAAAGAGTTACGTGGCAAAAATGGTGCACGGTATCGAAGATATGAGCCGGTTGGTCAACAACCTGCTCGACCTGGGGCGTTTGGACTCTGGCATCAAGCTGAAACTAAGCCAGCTGCAACCGGAAACATTGGTCGAGCAGGTGATTAATCAACTGACGCCGCAGGCCAACCAGAAGAAAATTCGGCTGGCCATCGAACCGCTCCAAGAGGAATTGCCGTCCGATTTGACTGCCGACGTGGCGCTCATCCAGCAAGCCCTGATCAACCTGGTTGAAAACGCCATCAAATACACCAAGGTAGGCGGAGAAGTCATTGTCCGCCTGGAATTACAGGACAATAAACTCGCCTTCCAGGTAGTCGATTCCGGAATTGGCATCGCCCCGCTCGATCTGCCCAGGTTGTTCGAAAAGTTCTACCGCAGCGAACGGCGCGAGGCGCATGAGCAGCGCGGGACCGGGCTGGGACTGGCAATCGTCAAGTCGATTGCCGAACGGCACGGCGGCGAGGTTGTGGTGGAGAGCCGGTTGGGAAAAGGCAGCGTCTTTACAATCCGAATTCCTTTGCAGGAACAACCGCCGGTCAAGCCGTTAGTCGGTATGCCGCAGAATAAAGGCTGATCCGACAGATGAGGGGTGGCGAGATTCAATTTCATCCCGGCATTCGACAATAAAACGCGAAGGTCACAAAGACCACAAAGATCACGAAGGTTTTTGTAGGGTGGGTGGCCATCCGTTCCGAGCCCTGTCCGCAGGACAATCTGTGAGTGCGGGCAGCGACCGGTGCTTCGACAGGATTTATTATCAATCCAAGCGGGGAACGACCAGCCTACAGAATGATAAACCGCAGGCGTCGTTCCTTGCTGCCCATGGGTTTGTGCACGTTTCATGGCTGTTCCTGTTGCAGAGCGAAGTGGGCGCAGCATCACCCTTCCAACGCATCATGGTGAGTAAGTGTCAAATGCAAGTGTAACCCAAATGCAAGTGCGACGCACCTTGTATGCAGGTGCATCGCACTCGTAATCTGCATAAACCGCAAAGGTCGCCGACTCTCTAGGTGGGGGATGGTCAATTTCCATCGGGTATAATCTTCTGGCGAAACTGACCGTGGAAGGAACCTTAGTTGATTTCAATAAACAGCGAACCCATTTTCCTCATCATCATCACTGCCTGGGTAATCCACCGTATCCTTGCGGCCAGGCGAGCAGGCAGCCTGCACCTGGGGCGCGAGATTGTGGTCAATTTTTTCTTCATTTACGCTTGCTTCGTGTTTTCCTATACTTTCTTCCCAATGGATATCGTCCTTTACGGTTTTGATCCCAACGATGCCAATTTAATCCCTCTTGTCCAGATGATCCGTTTTTTACGATATCTGGAAAACCCATTCGTCATCCGTAATTTGTTGGGTAATCTGGTATTGTTGGCGCCACTAGGGATTTTTCTACCGCTCTTGTTCCACAAGTCCAGAAAGTTCACCGTCGTTCTCGCAACGGGTTTCCTGGTCACGCTCTCGATTGAAGTATTTCAATTAATGCTCCGCTTCCGCGTGTTCGACATCGATGATTTGATCATCAATACCATCGGTGTGGCGCTTGGCTACTGGGTTTTTAAATTGCTGTACATGATTCCCTTTCTTAACCGTTGGTTCGATACCATCGCGGATTCTGAAAAACCTGCTGGAAAGCATTATTTCATCAGCTTTGCCGGGGTTGTTCTGACAGGGTTTTTGGCCATATTCTATCTCTCCATCATCAGCAGTACTGAGACTGAAAAAATGATCGTGGATAAGCTGCCCCAGCAGGATCAGCAGCTTGTGGCCCATTCGCAGGTTGGCGAGTATCTGGTCATTTTTTCGGAATCCAAGGATGGCGCTAAAAGCGCTTATTTCTACCGGCAGGTGGTGTTTTCCCGCTATGTCTCGGTACTGGGAAACATCAATCTGGATTTGCAGGAAAATGAATATTCCATCAGCGGGACATCTTTCGATGCAAACGAGATGGATTATTTTGCCATAGCGCGAAGCCATCAACCGATCGCAGCCATGACCTCCGGCGAGAGCCGGTTTCCGGTCACGAGCAATGGAGAATATCATTTTTCATTTGCCCGGCTGCCGCTTGCAAAGACCGATGCCTATTTTTCGTTCCACTTTGTGGACGACTTAGGCAATGATCTCGGGTTGAGCCAGGATTCATAAATGAGTGGGTCGAAAATGGGGTAGAGTGGGTTATAATTAATCACGAACATGGGTTCCAGGGAATTGTTTGCCAAATTGATCCGGGGAAATTGAAAAATCTTTGAAATTGGTCTTAAAAACTCTTGAAGAATGTAGTTCTTGTGATATAATTCAAGTTTGCATGTGTGTCCTGGGAGTCCTCTAAAACGATTTTTACGCTGAGAGATTTCTCTAGCGTCCATTCTTATTTAAACCCCCCGGGTTCCAGTCTGAGGAGGCATATTAGTGGAAACGAAAAGTTTGGTTGCACTTCGTATCAGCCTGGCCTCGCCAGATACGATTCGTAGCTGGTCGTATGGTGAAGTATTAAAACCTGAAACAATTAACTACCGGCGCCTGCGCCCGGAAAAGGATGGCCTGTTCGACGAGGCCATTTTTGGCCCCACCCGCGATTATCAATGCTACTGCGGCAAATATAAAAATCCGCGCTACAAAGGCATTATTTGCGACAAATGCGGTGTCGAAGTCACACGGTCCTCCGTACGGCGCGAACGCATGGGTCACATCGATCTGGCAACCCCGGTGGCCCACATCTGGTACACCCGTCGGGTTCCTTCATACCTGGGGTTACTGCTGGATATTTCCCGCCGAAACCTGGACCGGGTACTGTACTTCGCGCAGTACATCGTCACCTATGTGGATGAAGATGCTCGTCAGAAGGCGCTGAAACGCCTGGACGATGAAATTAATCTCTCGGAACGCGAGCAGGCGCAACAGATCAACGCGCGCATTCTGGAAGTCAAGCTAGGCCGCGACCATAAAATTGGCGAGTTAAACCAGCGAAAGCAGGACATGGAATCCCGCCACGACGAGCAAATTGCGCAAAAGCTCGAACCGGTCATCCAGGAAGGCCAATCGCTGGAACGTCAACTGCAGGAAAAAGTGGGTACGCCCACCCGCGCTGCCATCGTCTTCAATTCCGCCAGCGTCGAGATTGCCGCCGCCGGCGAGGCGATTACAACCCAGCAAATCTCCAAGATTCAAAAAGTTGTCAAAGAACGGTTGGATGAACTGGAAAAGGAATCCAAAGGACAACTGCAGCGCGATCTTGAGATGATCAAAATGCAGATCGAGGAGATTCGCGTTCAGGCTGATACCGAGATGGAAGGTCTGCGCAATGCTCTAGAAGATCAGTCCAACGTCTCGCAGAATAACAATTCCCGCCAGCGCGACGAGCTGCAAGAGCTGCGGCCGTTCACCTTCCTCACTGAAAATCGCTACCGCGAACTGAAATCGCGGTGGGGCAATGTCTTCCGCGCCGATATGGGCGCTGAAGCCTTTTACGATGTGCTGCGCCGCCTCGATCTGGAAAAATTGGCCGAGGATCTGTGGCACGAAGTCAAGACCTCCAAGAGCAAGCAGAAGCGCAAGAAAGCGACCACTCGTTTGAAGGTGGTGGAGGCTTTCCGCCGCTCGAACAACCGACCCGAGTGGATGATCATGACCGTTTTGCCGGTCATTCCGCCCGACCTGCGCCCGATGGTTCAGTTGGACGGCGGCCGCTTCGCCACTTCTGACCTGAACGACCTCTACCGCCGGGTAATCAACCGTAACAACCGTCTCAAACGTCTGCTCGAATTGGGCGCCCCGGATGTAATCGTGCGCAATGAAAAACGCATGCTCCAGGAAGCGGTTGACTCTCTGATCGACAATTCTCAGCGCGGCAAGGCGCTTTCGCGCCGTGGACGCCGCGAACTGAAGTCTTTGAGCGATATGCTCAAGGGCAAGAAGGGGCGTTTCCGCCGCAACCTGCTCGGCAAACGTGTTGACTATTCCGGCCGCTCGGTTATCGTAGTCGGCCCGACCCTGAAACTGTACGAATGCGGACTGCCAAAGACCATGGCGCTAGAACTTTTCCGGCCGTTTGTGATTGCCAAGCTGGTTTTCCATTCCTATGCTGCGAATGTCAAAGGTGCCCGCCGGTTCATCGAACGCAACCGTCCCGAGGTCTGGGAAGTACTCGAAGAGGTCATTAAAGAACGGCCAGTGCTGCTCAATCGCGCGCCAACCCTGCACCGACTTGGTATTCAGGCGTTCAAGCCGATCCTGATCGAAGGCTCTGCCATTCAATTACATCCCCTGGTGACCACCGCCTTTAACGCTGACTTCGATGGCGACCAGATGGCTGTGCACGTACCGCTTTCCGAGAAGGCAGTGTGGGAAGCCAACAACCTGATGTTATCATCGCGCAACTTGCTCAAACCCGCAGACGGCGAGCCGATCATCAGCCCATCCAAGGACATGGTGCTTGGCGTGTATTACCTGACCATGATCGACGATTTGGATCATGCCGGTAATGGCCGCAACTTCGCCAGCATCGACGAGGTCAACCTGGCTTATCAGTTAGGCCAACTTGAAATCCATGCGCGCATTCAGGTTAACGTAGAAACATTCTACGATGAGCATAACAACCGCCTGCCCGAAGCCCGCAAAACGCTGCTCAGCACGACAGTTGGTCGGGTGCTCTTTAACTACATCTTGCCCGATGCGATGCGCTTCCAGAATATGGCGCTCGACAAGGGCGGCGTGAAAGACTTGATCGCCAGCGTGTATGACATCTGCGGTGAAAAAATCACGACCGAGACCGCAGATGCTGTCAAGGATATCGGCTTTGAATTTGCCATGCGCTCCGGCTCGACTATTGCCGTGGCTGACATCACCATGCCGAGCGACAAAGCTGAAATTTTGGCCAAGGCCAATGAAAGCGTTGAAAACGTACAGCGCTCTTATCGCCGCGGTTTGCTGACCGAACAGGAACGTAACGAACGTGAAATTGAAATCTGGCAGCAGACCACCAAAGATGTTGGTGATGCTGTCCGTCGCGGGATGGACCCAAATGGCAATCTGTCCACAATGGCTAACTCCGGCGCGACCAAGGGCGGTTTCGGCCCTATCTCGCAGTTAGCCGGTATGCGTGGCCTTATGGCTGATCCGGCTGGACGAATTATCCGCTTGCCGATCCAGTCAAACTTCCGCGAAGGCCTGACCGCGTTGGAATACTTCATCTCGACGCACGGCGCCCGCAAAGGTCTGGCAGACACCGCGCTGCGTACTGCTGACGCCGGGTATCTGACCCGCCGTCTGGTGGATGTTGCGCAGGACATGATCGTCAACCAGGAAGATTGCGATACCAGCGATGGCATCATAATCAAAAAAGCGGACGACGTCGCCGGGCAGCCGTTGAGCGTGCGTTTGTATGGCCGCATGACTGCAGAGCGAATGCTGGATCCGCGCACCGGCGAGATTTTAGCCGAGCGCAACACCTTGCTGGATCACAACGTGATCAAGACCCTGCTCAACGCCGGCATCGAGAACTTTAAAGTCCGTTCACCCATGACCTGCGAACTCTCGCACGGTATCTGCCAGCGATGCTACGGCATGGACCTTGGCCGCGGTGAATTGGTCAAGCTGGGTTCGGCGGTAGGTATTGTAGCAGCCCAATCCATTGGTGAGCCAGGCACGCAACTGACACTGCGCACCTTCCACACCGGCGGTGTTGCGGCGGGCAGCGATATCACGACCGGTCTCCCGCGCGTAGAGGAGCTGTTCGAGGCCCGTCGGATGCCGAAAGGTGAGGCGGTCATTACCCGGATCTCCGGTGTGGCGCGCATCACCCAGTCCGAAAAATTCACCGAGCAGCGCGTGGTTCGGGTCGAGCATGCTGAAATGGTCAGCGACGAGTATGAGATCCCCGAATCTTGGGAAATCACCGTTAAGGACGAAAGCGCGGTTTCATTAGGCGATCCAATCGCCACGCAGGGTGAAGCCACCATTGCAGCACAGCACACCGGCAAAGTGCGTATGGAAGACCGCAAGGTGGTCGTATCGTACGAACTTCGCGAAACGGAAGAGGATGAAATCCCAAGCACCTCGCGCATTCTGATCAAAGACGGCGAACATGTCGAAGCCGGCCAACCGCTAACCGAAGGCTCGCTCAATCCGCACACCATCCTGCGCATCAAAGGCCGCGACGCGGCTCAGATGTACTTGATGAGCGAAATTCAGAAGGTGTATCGCGCCCAGGGCCAGAACATCAATGACAAGCACTTCGAAGTTATCATCCGCAAGATGTTAGGCCGCGTGCAGGTCATTCGCCCCGGTGACACCCAATATCTGCCGATGGACCTGGTTGACCGGTTGGAAATTCACCGCCGCAACGAGGTAATGGTCTCGGAAGGTAAACAGCCGGCGCGCTATGTTGAAATCTTGCTGGGCGTGACCAAAGCTTCGCTGAGCACCGATTCGTTCCTGTCCGCGTCTTCCTTCCAGCATACCATCAAGGTACTGGCAGGGGCTGCCATCGCCGGAACGGCCGATCCGCTGTTTGGCCTGAAGGAAAATGTCATCATCGGCAAACTGATCCCGGCTGGAACGGGCTTCCAGGAAGGACGCTTCACCAGCGGTGATTTTATCGAGGACAATTCGCGCATATCGATCACCAATATCACCAGCTCATAAGCTGCTCCGTTATCCACTACCAACCCCGAGGGCATGTCCCTCGGGGTTTTTGGTTAAAGATCGGGCAAAAGCATAAGGCCTCGGTACGCAGGGTCCGCGGCGGCGCTATCCCACGGCTAAACCGTGATAAACTTATGCGCGATCAAATATTCTATCTTCCGTTGCCACGGCAGCGCGGCAGGAGTTTATTATGGAGATTGGGCTGGTAAAGAACGTCGATATAGACCAGGAGATGCAGCAGTCATACCTGGATTACGCCATGAGCGTTATCGTGGCGCGGGCGCTGCCAGACGCGCGCGACGGTTTAAAACCCGTTCAGCGTCGGATCCTATATGGTATGTACGACATGGGCTTGCGGGCTGATTCGACCTACAAAAAATCTGCCCGGATCGTCGGTGAAGTGCTGGGTAAATATCACCCACATGGCGATCAGACTGTTTATGAAGCCATGGCGCGGCTGGCGCAGGATTTTTCCATGCGCTACGCGTTGGTTGACGGACAGGGTAACTTTGGCTCGGTGGATGGCGACCCGCCTGCGGCGATGCGCTATACCGAGGCACGCCTGACCCCGGCGGCGGTGGATATTTTGGCGCAATTGGATCGCGACACGATCGATTTCACTCGCAACTTTGACGATTCTCTCAATGAGCCGGATGTCCTGCCGGCAGCCATCCCCAATCTGCTGGTCAACGGCGCCAGCGGCATTGCCGTAGGCATGGCGACCAGTATTCCGCCGCACAATTTGGGCGAGGTTATCGATGCTCTTAACTATCTATTGGAAAGGTGGGAAGTTCAGGAAGATGTCACCGTCAGCGACCTGATGAAATTCGTAAAGGGTCCTGATTTTCCGACCGGCGGCATCATTATGCATGAAAACAACGGCGAGGATTTACTCGCTGCCTATGCCACCGGGCGCGGCAAGGTCATCCTGCGCGGAAAGATTCACCTGGAGGAAATGGGGCGCGGTAAAAATCGGATCATCATCACCGAATTACCTTACCAGATCAACAAATCCTCACTGATCGAACGCATCGCGGAACTGGCTCGAGAGGGCGGGCTGGAAGGCATCAGTGATCTGCGCGATGAATCGGACCGCCAGGGAATGCGTATCGTCATCGAGCTTAATAAGGTGGCGGAAACGGAAAATGTGCTGCGCGACCTTTACCGCCGCACCCCGCTGCAATCGACCTTCCGCATCTCGCTGCTGGCGTTGGTGGGCGGCGAACCACACATGCTTTCGTTAAAACAGGCGCTGCGGGTTTACCTCGAACACCGCATCACGGTTGTCAGGCGCCGTAGTGAATTTGATCTGGCCAAAGCCAAGGCGCGCGCTCACATCCTGGAAGGGTTGCGCGTGGCGCTCAATAATCTGGACGAAGTAATCAGTTTGATTCGAAAAGCCCAGGATGTGGAAGATGCCCGCAGCAAACTGATGAAACGCTTCAAGCTGACCGAGATTCAGACCAATGCCATCCTCGAGATGCAGTTGCGGCGGCTGGCTGCGCTGGAACGACGCAAAATTGAACTGGAATATAAAGAAGTGCAGGAACTGATCGGCGAGTTGGAAAGCCTGCTGCGCTCGCCCCAAAAATTACGTTTGGTAGTCGGCGATGAACTCAAGGCGATGAAGGCTGCCTATTCCGACCGGCGGCGCACGCAGATCGTAGCCCTCAAAGACGGCGCTGAAATGCGCAACCTGCTGACCACCACCGACCTGATGCCGACGCAGAATGTGTGGGTTGGCGTGACAGAAGACGGCTTAATTGGGCGCACCTCCGGAGAAACCCTGCCGCGCTGGAGCGGCCGGAATGCGCCGCGCCAGGTGTATGCCACCAATACCCACCAGACGCTCTATATGGTTGCCAGCGACGGCCGGGCTGCAGCCATTTCGGTACAGTCGCTGCCCGAGGTCGAACGCTTCGAGGACGGCATCCCACTGCGTAAAGCTTCGCCATTTGAAGAGGAGCAAAAGTTAGTACAGCTCTTTTCCGCGCCGACGCGCCTTGATGAGGGTGAAGAACATTTTATCGTGACCGTTTCCCGCGCTGGCCTGGTGAAGAAGTCGAGTATTCGCGACCTGCCCGGGCCATCGACACAGTTGTTCTGGCTGGCAAAGGTCAACCCGGGCGATGAAATCGGTTGGGCAGTGTTGACCGACGGCAAGTCGGAATTGCTGCTGGCGACGCGCAAAGGGATGGTGATACGGTTCACGGAAGAAGATGTCCGGCCGATGGGATTGGTGGCCGCCGGAGTGAACGGCATTAAACTGTCGTCTAATGACCAACTGATCGGCGCTGCGCGTATTCTACCGGAATTCGATCTGCTGCTGGTCGGGCGAGACGGAAAAGGCTGGCGGTTGCCAACAGCGCAGTTGCCGGTCCAAGGCCGCTACGGGCAGGGAGCCATTGCCTGCAAGCCGCAGCCAGGCGCTGAACTGGTTTCACTGGCCTACAGTCACCCCGGGCAGGAATTTGTGATCCAATTGAAGGAAGCGGCCAACAAAGTCGAAACCATCGACGCGATCCCATCCGGACGGCGCCAATCGACCGGCAAGTCATTGATTGCGGTGAAGCCAGGGGACCAGGTCGCCGGTTTGACCGTGATCGAGGACGGGATGGCCTACTGGGAAAAACGGCAGGGAAAACCGCTTAAGAAGGTCCGGCGTGTGGTGGCACCTGAAGCGCGAGCAGACCAGTTGGCCTTGCCGTTGGATGGCCAGCCTGGAAGGAAGCGGGCTGCTGCAGCGACTCAAAAAACAACTGCTGACAAAGCGAAAAGCGACCGAGGGCCTAAAGCCACAAAAACGTCAGCCGTAAAAACAAAGACCACTGCAAAGGCCGCAGCCGTGAAAACGAAGTCTGTGGCGAAAGCCCCTGCAAAAAAAGCGCCTAAAACGTCAGTAGTGAAGTCAAAAACGGCAACTACAAAAGCCACGACGGTTAACAAAAAGGCTGCCAAACCAACTGTAAAAGCCGCAACCGTCCCGGTAAAGAAAACCAAACCCGTCACGACTGGCAAACCTGCAAGCAAGCCTGCGGTTAAACCTGCTACCTCGTCAACAACAAAGCCGGCCGGGGTAACCAAAAAGCCCGCGATCAAAAAACCGGCTGCAGGAACGAGTAAAGCTGGTAGCAAAAAAGCACCCAAAAGTCCGGCGAGGAAGCCTAAAACCACTACAAAATAAGGATATGCCGAGCCTTGAGCTTGTCGAAGGGCAATGCCCGGTGCTTCGACAGGCTCAGCAACCGGGTTTTGAAGGGCTTCGACCGGTCCCTGCCCACAGGGCACTCTGCGAGTGAGTTTGTCGAAGGGCAACAACCGGTGCTTCGACAGGTTTATTGCCCGGTGCTTCGACAGGCTCAGCAACCGGGTTTTGAGGGGCTTCGACCGGTCCCTGCCCACAGGGCACTCTGCGAGTGAGCTAGTCGAAGGGCAGCAACCGGTGGTTGGTTATACCTTTTCAGATTCTAGCGGGAGACGTGGAAGAACGAATAATGATAGGCGATCTTGCCGTCCAGCAAGCCGAAGGTGTCGCTGCCATTGCTGACCTTACCTTTCGTCGAGGCGGCAGTCCAGGTGAAATGGCGCGAGTTTCCCTTGCCGGATGCGCCTGTCAAGGTGAAGGTAGGCTCGGGCAAAAGCTGGGTGAACAGATTGGAATACCAGGCGCGCAGCGCCTCTGAACCCTGCACAGTGTGAACAAAGGTGGTATGAACCGCACCCGGCAGATAAAGGTTATTAACCTTGACCGGGTCGCGCGAATTCAAGGCCGCAAAATAATTATCGACGATGTCCGCAGTGGGTGGCGGCGGGTTCCATTGATACCCTGAGACTGTGTCCCAAATCTGCGGAAGGTCACGCCGGCATTCATCCCACGAGAAGAAATTGGCACCTTTAAGGTTATTGGCTTTGACCGTATCCATAAACTTATTGGTGTCATCCACCGAAGGCGCCCAGCGACCGGCACGGTAAGCGGGGCCGGTTGGAATGACGGGGCGGAAAGGCGATTTTGCTTCGAATTCACGCAGGGTACGCTGCACCTGCGGTTCGGGATTATGCGCCTTTTCCCAATAGACTTGCGGCATGTTGTAGTCGACTTTGTCCAAAAATTCTTTCCAGGGCAGTTGTGGATGGTATGAGGGAAAACGATAGGAACTAAGCGCCATCGGCAGATTGGGGAAGGCGCGGCGCAGGCGGTCCATATAATGGCGGGCGGCGTTCACCCGGCCCGGCTGTTTATATTCGATTTCCGCATCGATAACATAGCCGTCCAGTTTGAGTTGTTGCAACCGTTGAATGGCAATATTGGCCTCGGCGGCGGGGTTGTAACCGTATACGTAATGCCAGCCCCAGGCATCAATCCCCGCAGTATGCAGGGCATCGACCACCGGCGCAAGTAAATCGGAATTGGAATTGCGGTCCAGGTTATAGGCGTACTGCCCATCCGCTATTTTTAGCAGTACATGGGTAAAGCCGCCAGCCTGGGCTGCGGTAACGATCTTTGCCGGATCACCGCCTTCAGCATCGCGGATTTTCCAGATAAAGAATCCTTTTCCTTCAATCGACATGGTTGAACACCTCTATTCAGCTGGATGGTCAGGGTCAGCAAACAGTGTGTTGCAATTATCCTGCCAACCCAAGCTGAGGAGCGATGCTGCGCATAGCCAATATGATATTATCCACGTGCTGCCAGAGTTCAACGCCAAAATCTTCAGCAGCTTCAGCCATTTCCTCGCGGTTGGTACCGGCGGCAAAGGCGCGGTCCTTCCACTTCTTCTTTACCGATGAAGCAGTAAGGTCGTATAGTGAGCGCGAGGGACGCACCAGTGCCACTGCTGTAATCAACCCGGTAATTTCGTCACAGGCAAACAGTGCTTTGCGGAATAGGGAGTCACGCGGGACGCCGGTATTGATCCCGTGGCTGAGAATAGCCTGGATTACCTCATCCGGGACGCCTTTTTCTTTCAAGATTGGAGCGCCAGCAGTCGGGTGCTCTTCCAGGGTTGGGTGAATTTCCCAGTCAAAGTCATGCAACAGGCCAGCCAGCCCCCATAGCTCGACGTCCTGGTTGTATTTCTCAGCATAGAAACGCATCGCGGCTTCAACCGACAACATGTGATTGATCAAACCTTGATTTTTGATGTTCTCATGCACGATGCTTAATGCGGTTTCACGATCCATATCATTACCTCGGACGATTAAGTTGGGTCTGTTTGGGAATTGGAAAAAATGGGCTCGGGTTTGCCCAGGACAGGTAACGGACGGGTGACATAGACATCCCAGAGGGCAACCAGGGTCGCCGGCACTTCGCGAATACGCCAGCGCTGCATGGTGATGGGGTGATATTCTCGCTGATCGGCGATTACGCCAAAGGCGTTAAGACCAAGACCCTGGCAGGTCAACAATGTCCGCGGCAGATGGTAGGCCTGGGTTACCACGAGCGCATTGGTCACACCGAAGATGTGCAGCGCACGGTAACAGGTGTCATAAGTGCGCCTTCCGGCGTAGTCCAGAATAATATCCTTTTCTGGTACGCCGAGTTCGAGAGCGTAGGATTGCATGGCGCCCGGCTCGTTGTAATCCAGGTAACTGTTGTCGCCGCTCATCAACAGCTTTTGAACCTTCCCGGCAAAGTACAAATCAACGGCAGTGCTGACCCGGTCACGCAACACCGGGCTTGGCCCGCCGTCGCGGTTTAATCCAGCCCCAAATATGATGGCTACCGGAGCGTCTGGCGCCTGATCCACCGTGGAAGTTCGGTTACGCGCGGAAATCTCTGCCAGAAGGGTGGGCAGCCCCAAAACCAGCAGTAAGGCTGCGGCAGTCGTGAAGAAAGCCCGGGCGGTGAACCGCAGAAATCGAATCATAGCGGTGATTTTACCATGCCAAAGGTGAACCATTCTTGCAGCAGGTAGGGGGTCAGCGACCGAGCCACTCGGTCAGGTCAATACCGGAGCGCCGCACGACCTCACGCAGCGCATCATAGACCGAATCATCGATCACCCGCAGGTCCTGGATATCGTAATTGCCGGTCGCCTGGGTAAGCAATGCCTTGCCCTCATCCGTTTTCACCAGATTGGTCAGCGCACTGATCAGATTGCTGCGCAAAGTGGGATTCAGGGTTGGAATAGTGGAAAAATTCATATTGGGGATGTCCGGACTGGATTGCCAGATGATGACCACTCTTTGATCGACGTCCGGCAAGTCGGAAATGACTGCGCTGGAAGTCCGCGGGTCGCCGGAGTAGGAAAAGGTGGCGCCGAAATCACAAATTCCCTTGATGTAGAGGCTGCGAATTACGGCAGTGTGGGATTGAACAATTGCGCCCGGCAAAAGGTTGATGTTGAGTTGGTTTAGGAGCCCCAACGGATAGATCAGCCCGGAAATTGAGCCTTCCTCCGCCCAGCATGGCCGCAGACCATCCAACTGCTGCAGCGCCGTCGCTGCATCCGCCGTAGAAGTGTTGGTTGTCGGGTCAAAGTACACGGTGAAGCCATTTTCGATATTGACCAGGAATTGAGTCCCGTAATAATAAGTGCCAAAATGGTTGGCAAGCAAAGCTGTCTGGGCAATCCCTTGTGTACTGGCATGCAGGAAAGTAATCGGCTGCAACCAGGCGGCGTGGATGCGGCCGGCTTCCATTTCGCTCAGCAGTTGTTCATAGGTAGGATATACTACCGCCCCGAAAGAGTTTCCCGTCCGGGTATCCAGTTCTTCAGCAAGCGCTTCGATCGCGGCTTGAGTATCGGTATCTGGATCGGTATAAACATAGCCGATCAGAATGGGATTGCCCGCATCGCCCAATGGAACCGGGGTCGGGGTGGAGGTCGGTTGGAGCGGACCGCCGGTAGGGGTGGGTGTGGAAGTTGGCGTGGCCGCCTGGCAGGCGGCCAGCGACAATATAGTAGTGAGAATAAGAACTATGAGTATCGGATGGTGTTTAATAATGGGCACGGCGATGATTCCCTCCAGGTAGTGGATACCGGCCGAATCTTGATTATAATCGTTATTGTTTAAATCGATTTATCGGGCCGGATAACGAGAGTTCAGCTGAATGTATTTCAGTAAATGAGGAATGGATGACATTTCAACAATTTATCAAAGGCTTAGCCGTATCGCTTCTTATTTTGGTGGTCATCATTGCAGGTCTGTTGGCCGCGACCGGGTTGATATTAAAAAATGGCGCTCAAAAAGCCATGCAACCGGTTGAACAGGCCAGCAATTACCTTTCCACACAGGTGACCAATGTATTGCACCCCACGCCAACCGTTATTCCCGACCCGGTAACCATCCTGCGCGAGGTGCGGTCGTTAGCCCGCCTGGAAACCGTGCAATACTCGATGGAAAAGGTGATCACTACCGAGGTAGGACAAGGCGCGCTTGGCTTTTTGTTTGGCGACCGGCTGTTGTTTGTTGCGCATGGCGAGGTTATTGCCGGGATCGATCTGGAAAAATTGGGTGCGGACCAGATGTGGGTTGAAAATGGCGTATTGATGGTACGCCTGCCGGAAGCGGAAATCTTTGTCGCGACGCTGGACAATCAACTCTCGTACGTTTATGACCGCGAAACGGGGATTTTGAAACGCGGCGATGTCACCCTGGAAAGTCTGGCGCGCAAGGCGGCTGAAGATGAAATCGAGAAAGCTGCGGTAGCGGATGGGATTTTGGATACCGCCCAGAAGAATGCGGAAAGCTATTTATACCGGCTGCTGCGTCAACTGGGGTTTCAGGAAGTCATATTCGTGCATGAATAGCCTGATCAGCAGCTAAATCCGATAGGTCCAGGCTGGATTAGCGTATTTTTCGATCTCGAGGTAATGTGCTCGTTCGATTTCAGCCTGGCTGGGCGGGTTCTCGACCAGTTCAACCTGGATTTGTTCCTGAAAAGCCTGTTTCAGGCTTTCGGCGGCATTTTCCCAGGTGGGAGCAACCCCCAGAATCGATTTCACGGTCGTAGCATGGTCGAGCAGGCGGCGGGCAGCAGCAGTTCGTTCGCCCGGAGCCTCAAATTTGAGTACCTCGGTGATGCGCGTCAAGTCGCCAAATAAGGGGAGCGATCCGTGTTGCAGCACGCCAAGGCTGCGGCGCGCCTGGGCTGACCCGATCAATTTCTTGCCGTTGGCCGTGATTTCATAGTTCGACGGCACCTCGAAGCACACCGCGGCGTTCAGCCTGGATCCCTCGGGCAATCCGTACTGATGGTCGGCATTGGCATTGATCTGCAGCTTCTCCAACCCCCTGGTCAGCGCTAATGAGATCCGGCGGTAGCTTTCAAGAATACCCCCGGTCATCAGCGGATTTTCCTGGTGGGCGCATACCGAATAGGTCAGTTCGTCGGTGTGCAGGATCGCTCTGCCGCCGGTCGGACGGCGCACCAACTGCCAACCGCGTTGTTCGAGCGCAGGGAGGTCAACGTCAGCCACGGGCTGGGCATGACCAAGCGAGAGGCAGGCTGGTTCCCAGGCGTACAAGCGCAAGGTAGGGAGTTGGTTGCCGGCAGTCGCGGCTTCCATGATGGCTTCGTCAAGAGACATATTCCAGGCGCCTGTCGAAGACGGAGAGATGATTAAACGCCAAGCGGAATTTGCCATAGGGGCAATTATAATGTAAATCCCTTGCCAAATGAATTATAATGTCTAAACAACAAAACTTTGACTTGATCGCTAAAAGATGATTGCCATATTGGTATGAGGAGCCCAATTCAAATATGTTAATTCACTTGACATTGTTTAGGTTCCAGTTATAATAAGCCATACTATTCTGTGTAAGGATAGGTGATGGCAACCACTGTTTGGCAAATTCCAAAGGCTAGTGTTAAGAACCTTAACAAACATGCCGCTTTGGATTTAATCCGGTTCGCACCGGGGGGGATTTCAAGGATTGAATTGTCACGCCAGATAGGGTTAACGCGCGCTGCAGTCACCTCCATTGTCGGTGATTTGATCGAAGCCCGGTTGGTGCGTGAGGCAAACGGGCAACACAGCGGTGGGCGGAAACCCATTAATCTTGAAATTAACCCGGATTTTGGTCGGGTACTCGGCATCGATATTGGTTCGACGCACGTCACCGTCGTGCTTGCAAACGGTCTGGCGCAGGTGCTGAACGAAGTCAATGCCCCGCTGGATATTACTCAAGGCCCGGAAATATGTCTGCCCCAGGTAGTGCAGGTGATTAATACCTGGCTGCCGAATACCGGAACAGGATTGAGCGAAATATTAGCCGCAGCTGTCGACGTCCCTGGCCCGGTAGTGAGCGATGCCGGCAAGGTGGGCGCGCCACCGATCATGCCGGGTTGGGATAATTTTCCGATCCGCGATTGGCTGGAGGAACGCCTGGGCTGCCCGGTCTCCCTGGGAAATGATGCCGAATTTGGCGCCCTGGGCGAATGGGCATTTGGGGCGGGGCGCGGGGAAAAGAACCTGGCATACATTAAAGTCGGCACCGGTGTCGGCGCCGGGTTGCTGCTGGACGGACAAATCTACCGCGGCACCACTGGCTCTGCCGGAGAAATCGGGCATATCACGCTGGTTGAAGACGGCCCTATTTGCACCTGCGGGAATCACGGCTGCCTGGAAGCCCTGGCTGGCGGGCGCTCCCTTGCATTGCGCGCTCGCGAGGGAATCAGCAAAGGCCGGCGGACAAGTTTGGCAGAGATCTGGCCTGCGAATTCGATTATTGCCAAAGATGTCATCGCCGCTGCCCGCCGCGGCGACCTCTTTTGCCAGCAATTGGTGATCGATTCGGGGTATCATTTAGGGACGGCCATTGCCAGCCTGGTGAACCTGATCAATCCTGACATAGTCGTAATTGGAGGCGGTGTTGCGCAATTGGGTGACCTGCTGCTCGACCCCATCCGTCAGACAGTGAAACAGCGCAGCCTTAAAGTTTCATGGCAGGCCGTACGCATTTCAGCGGCAATTCTTGGCAGGCGTTCCAGCGCAATGGGCGCTGTCGTCCAAGCCTTATCGATGAGTTTGCATCAAATTGCACAAGTTTGAAAATTGGAAGGAGGTGGTTACCCCGTACCATAAACCCGTGAACACTTTAAATTTCATCAAAAAAATCCCATAAAAATGGGAAAATGTGTAAAACAAATCAATCAGGAGGATTGAGATGACCAAAAAATATTTGCCCTTGATCAGCATTCTGCTGATCGCCGCATTTGCCCTGGCTGCCTGCCAGCCGGCTGCAACTGCTACCCCCGCCCCCGTGGTCGAACCGACCGCTGCTCCGGCGGAACCCACCGCTGTTCCCGCAGAGCCGACGGCAGAACCCGTAGCAGAGCCAGTCGAAGTAACCTTCTGGCACGCTTATGGCACCGGCTCGGCCGAAGAAATTACCTTAACCAAACTGCTGGAGCAGGCTGCGGTTGATATGCCGGATGTGAAGATCAATGTTCTTCAAGTCCCCTTCAACGATATCTACAACAAATACCGCACCGACGTTGCCGCCGGTTCCGGGCCTGACATGTTCATTGCCCCGAACGACAGCCTTGGCGACGACGCTCGCGCTGAGTTGGTCGCTGACATCACTGATTTGCTCGCCGGTAAACTCGATGGCGTAAATCAGCTTGGTATCGATGGAATGACGGTTGATGGCAAAATCTATGGCGTTCCTGAATCCATGAAGGCAGTCGCTTTCTGGTACAACACCGATTTGCTCCCGACCCCCCCTGCGACCACCGATGAACTCCTCAAACTCATGCAGGACGGCACGCCCGTTTCCCTCAGCTACGGCTGCTACCACGATTTCGGCTTCTTTGGCGCATTTGGCGGCAAAATCTTCGATGATAGCTGGAAAGTTGTTGCTGACCAGGGTACCGGTGTTGTAGACGCTATGAACTATCTCAAGAGCCTCTATGACATTTCCAAAGCCAATGGTTGGCCCAAGAATGACTCAGAAGGTTTGGCGCCGTTTATCGAAGGTAAGATGGCTGCCATCACCAATGGTAACTGGGCGATGGGCGACTATCGGAATGCCCTCGGTGACAAGTTGGCCGTAACCGCTCTGCCGGCTGGTCCTGTTGGCGCTGCCACCCCGTTCCTGGGAGTTGACGGCTTCTACATCAACCCCAACAGCCAGGTTCAGGAAGCAGCCATTAAAGTTGCTCTGTATTTGAGCAATGTTAACTCACAGACGTTCATGATGAACGAAGCTGGGCATGTTCCTGTGCGCACCGACGTTGAGATCACCGATCCATTAATCCAGGGTCTGGTGGATGCGTTCAATTCGGGTGCCTATATTCGCCCGCAGGTCCCTGAATTAGGCCGCTACTGGTCCAACTTCTGCGGTGATGCAGATGTCTTCGAAGGCAAAACCCCAGCCCTCGATTGGGTGACGACCAACACCGCCAACGCCAACAAGTAATATTGGCCAAGGCGATGTAAGTCAGTTTCAATTCCAAAACTAAGAATGGTCAAAGCAGACAGGGATGACCTGTTTGCTTTGACCAAAATCGGTATTTTTAGCGAGGAACCCATGGCGACAATAAGCGTTTCAGCGAAGCGTAAAACTGATTTTCGACGGGCCTTTATACCATACCTCTATCTTCTTCCTGCTTTTGTGGTGCTAGGGGTCATCACATTCTACCCACTGATTTACCAGGTTATTATTTCGTTTACCGATTTCCAGACAAAGGATTTACTCCTCGGTCTGAATTCCCCCAAACTTAAATTCATCGGTCTTCAAAATTATAAGGATATTATTTTTGGAGGACTGCCAGTTCAAAATTTTGAATTTCTAAGGGTTCTTGTCTACAATTTTTGGTGGGCCATCACCAACGTGATATTGCATGTACCAGCCGGTGTTCTAATTGCTACATTAATGAATACCAAGGGCATCTGGTTTAAGAAAATTTACCGAGCAATTTATGTTCTACCAGTTGTCATTCCTCCCATTGTAGTCGGTACGGTTTGGCGAAATATTTTTGATGAGCAATATGGTGCGATGAACCAGGCGTTAACCTGGATCGGCCAGTTGTTTGGAAGTACAAATGTTGTTCATCTTCGCTGGTTAGCCGAATATTTGCCACCCATCTCATGGTTGCTACCAACAGGGGGTTTACCACTGGCATATTATGCCATGATGATCGCGAACTTTTGGTTAGGGTGGCCGTTCATGGTACTGGTGGCCACTGGCGCTTTGCAGTCCATTCCAAGGGAATTATACGAAGCCGCAGAAATCGATGGCGCTTCCAAGTCATATCAATTTTGGCATGTTACCGTGCCTTTGCTAAAGCCTGCAATGATTCCGGCTGCAATGTATGGGTTCACCCTCTCTTTCAATCTGTTCAATTTTGTGTACTTTATGACAGGCGGTGGACCCTCCAGAATGACTGAAATTTTGGTAACTTTTGCCTACGACTTGGTCAGAAACCTCCGCTTATTCGGGGCTGCCGGCGCATTTTCAGTGATCATCTTCTTCGTTGTAGTCGGCATTTTCTTGTTCACTAATCGTTTGACCCGAGCGACAGAAAGTTATGCGGAGTCATAAAATGACCACTCTAACCCAGAATGTCAAAAAGAAACACTGGTTCGTCCGATTTCTAAACATGGACACGTCGGGAAGTAAAGGAAGTGGTGATCGACTTCCTCTTTATCGGCAACTGCTCATTCAGTTGCTATGTTTGTTGATCACTGCTGAAGTCATGTTCCCGATCATGTATATCATTACCCTTTCGCTGAGTCCTTCAGGGACCCGACCTAGTAGTCTTGAACTATTTCCCAAAGAAATTTCATTTGTCGCATTTCAGCAGGTGCTGACTCGGCCTACTGCCAATCCAGTGGATTTCCTCACATTATTAAAGAACAGTGGTCTGCTTTCCATAACGGTAGGAGCCGTGTCGCTTTTAATTGCAGTATCAGCAGCCTACGCGTTTTCACGTTTCAGGTTTAAGCTCCGCCAGGTGTTGATGATCATGATCTTCGTTCCACTTTTAATGCCTGCGGTTGGACTTTCAACCCCTTTGTTCCTGTTGTTTAATAGCTTCCGCCTGGTGAATTGCCCGGGTGGGGTGACTGCATTATATCCATTCACTTCTTGCACAGTCGGCGAGGTAGGAAAGGTTATTTTCAATTTGCGCGATTCCTTGCTTGGTGTCGGAATCGCTATGATATCCACCGCATTGCCTTTTGCGGTTTGGAATCTTAAGGGCTACCTGGATACCATTCCTAAAGAGCTTGAGGAGGCGGCTGCCATTGACGGTGCTGATACAAACCAGGTGTTTTTCCAGATTGTTTTACCTCTGGCGCTGCCGCAGTTGGCGGTAACGTTCTTCCTGGGTTTTATCGGTTACTGGCAGGAGTTCGTCCTTCCCTGGTTGTTCCTGACTAAACCGCAGGATTATACCCTGGCCATGACACTTTACAATATGACCGGCCAGTACGCCAGCTCGATTCCATGGAACCGCTTCGCAGCCATGGCCATCATCGTCGCGTTACCTGTTGCCATAGTGTATATGATCTTGCAGAAGCAAATCGTGAGCGGTCTTACGGCTGGCGGTGTAAAAGGCTAGAATAAAAGGGGCTGTCCCAAAAGCGGGCGGGCGTGGAAGCCCGCCACTTGTATGGGGTGGAATAAATGAAAAATTTACTCTTTTGAGACAGACCTTTTTTGGAGCAAGGTGCATGAAAAAATTCATACCCTTACTGGTTCTTGGAATGCTATTCTCTGGGTGCGCAGCGCCAAAGGTTAGCCCAACAGCTCAACCTACGCCTATTTCAGTAGAAACGCCGACCCAGGAAAGTGCTCCATGGTGGAAGACGGCCGTATTTTATGAAATTTTTGTAAGGAGTTTTTCCGACAGCGATGGGGATGGAATGGGTGATTTTAATGGGATCACCCAGAAACTTGATTACCTGAATGACGGCTATCCAGACACCCAAACCGATTTAGGGATCACAGCGATCTGGTTGATGCCCATTCATCCTTCCCCGAGCTATCACGGCTACGACGTTATAAACTATTATGCAGTTAATCCTGAGTACGGTACGATGGATGATTTCAAGCGGTTTCTGGCTGAAGCCCACAGCCGCGGGATCAAGGTCATCCTTGATTTAGTCCTAAACCACACTTCGAGCAACCATCCTTTCTTTAGAGACGCTTTGCAAGGTGAAACCTCGAGTTACCACGATTGGTATGTTTGGTCGACGACCGACCTGGGGAATGGATGGCGTCCGCTTATGGGAGGAACGAAGCCGATGTTTTATTACGGCTATTTTTGCGACTGTATGCCGGATCTTAATTATTTAAATCCGGATGTTACCGCCCAAATGAAAAAGGTGGTCAAATTCTGGATGGAAACGATCGGGGTGGATGGCTTTCGAGTAGATGGAGCTAAACACTTGATCGAAGAGGGATCCGTTGCTCTCAATTCTCCTGCCACGCATGCCTGGTTCAAGAATTTCTATACTTTCTATAAAGGCGTAAATCCACTCGCGTACACTGTTGGAGAAGTCGCGAGCAGCGACGCACGAATTGTGTCGACATACACCGGCGATCAGTTCGATCAAATATTTAATTTCGAGATGGCCAGCGGGGTGATGAATAGCGTCAATGGGGAAGCGGTTTCTGGCATCAAGAGTGCAGTCACATTTACCCAAAAAGATATGCCCAGTTGGGATTTCGGCACATTTTTGACGAATCACGACCAGGATCGCGTCATGAGCGTCCTGGGTGGGAACGTTGATAAAGCCAAAAATGCAGCGTTCATCCTTCTGACATCGCCAGGTACGCCCTTTATCTATTACGGCGAAGAAATAGGGATGTTGGGACGCAAACCGGACGAGAACATTCGCAGACCGATGCAATGGTCTTCTGAAGAATCTGGGGGTTTCTCCAGTGCCGTACCCTGGGAGGAGCTTGATCCCAGCTACGTAGAAGTAAATGTTCAAAGTCAGCAAAACGTTTCAGATTCACTCTTAAAAACCTATCAAAAACTGATTGCCATTCGCGAGTCGCAGCCTGCTTTATCGGTCGGAGATTATATCCCCGTTGATTCCTCGAATTCAGGGGTCTACGCATTCATCCGTCAGGAAGGCTCAGCAACATTATTGGTGGTTGTTAATCTGATGAAAAAGAGTGTCGCTGATTATACAATCAGCGCATCGAGCACCGCCCTAGAGGATTCAGCTTACACCGCCACGGACATTCTGTCGAACAGTGCAGCCTCAACACTGACCATTCAGGATGGTGGGTTTAAAGAATACCGGCCACTGGAACAATTGACTCCGTACACTGGCTATATATTTGAAATCGTGAAGTAACCAACTTTTTCCTCTTCTACGATATTAATCGCAAATACAGCAGGCAGGGAATGAAAAAATTACGGATTTTTGGTTTTCTGTTTGTGGTGATTTTGGTCATGGGTGTTGCCGGAGCAACTCGCTGGAAGGCAGTCACCACTTTAAACATAGATTATGACGAGGATGATTACCTGCGGGCAGCCCAGCAGTACACAGCCATTATCCGCAGCGGCAAACTGTCGGGTTTTCTGGAAACCAATTATCGTCCTGAGCATCCCTCTTTCGCCAAAATCGTTTTGGGGATCAGCCTGCTCAGCGATCCAGAAAAACCGCTAACACCGGACCATCCGACGAGTGCCGGACCGAATCAATATTTAGCCAGAGATCTGCTCCGCACCGATAGGGTGACCAACGCTATCTTTGGCATCATCACAGCTGGCTTATTGGCATTGGTAAATCCTTTAGCCGGGCTTTTGCTTGCCGTCCATGCCTGGACGATTAAATATGTGTCGCAAATCATGCTCGAAGCGATTCCAGCTTTCGCCAGCCTGCTCTGCGTTTTTTCTTATGTTCTGTGGAAGAAGAAGCAGCAAACCCGGATCAGTGGCTGGCTGGTGACGTCGGCGATATTCTTGGGCATCACTGCGGCTTCCAAGTACCTGTACGGTATCGTTGGAATTGCCATCCTGGTCGACTGGTGGATCGATGCAGCGAAAGCAGGGGGATGGAAAAGGACTTTTCGGAACATTCTGTTTTGGGGACTTTTGGGTGCGGCCATTTTCTTTTTACTAAATCCATACTTATGGCCGGACCCGGTCGGTAGATTAAATGAATCCATCCTTTATCATTCGGCTTACGCTCAAGGGGCAAGCGAAGTTGAAAATGCCCAATTCCCAATCTGGCAACAATTCGTATGGTTGAGTACCTCCCCGCTCATGTGGCAGGCAGACGCTTTTTATTTTTCGATCGATCCCATTATTGCCATCCTTGCTGCCTTGGGGTTGGTTACCACCTGGCAAAAACACAGAGTTTACGCGCTTTGGTTGATCATCGCATTATTCTTTCTGTTAATCTGGCCAACAAAATGGCCGCAATACCTGGTCACACTCAGTGCTCCCCTTTGTCTTTCTGCTTCGGAAGGGATTAACACAATCCTGATTGCTCCCATCCGCAATTGGATTCTTCGAATAAAAGGACGTAAAAATACGAAAGTCGCACGCCAAAAGTCTGAATTCAGACAGGCCCTACCCTGGCTTATCCCAGGGTTAATTTCTTTTGCCATTTTTACCCTGGTTCCGCTGTTTTACCAGCTGGCGGTCTCATTGACAGATTTCAACAGCGTCTCGATCAAAGATGGCTTGAACGGCGGGATCTGGCGGGAAGTATGGGGTGGAATTACCGGCCAAATAGAGGTAGCGGCGCAAAATTTTCCTTATCGATCCAAGGAGGTTCATTACCTTGGGTTATCGAACTTTAAGCCCGTTTTCGATTACCTTTCTGAGCAAATGGTACTGTTTATTAACATACTGTGGACGGTTCTATCTGTTGCGTTACAAACCTTGCTGGGGCTGATTACGGCCCTGATCCTCTGGCAGCGGGGCGTGAAATTGAAACGGGCCTGGCAATCTTTATTTATCCTGCCGTGGGCCATTCCAGAAATGATCGGAGCATTAATGTGGGTGAATATTTTCGCTCCTGAAATTGGCTGGTTGAGCCTGGCTGCCCAGAAATATGGCGGAGGAATGCCATTCTCATTTTTGCTTGGATGGGAAAACAGCCCCAGTATGTGGCTTGCCATTTTATTGATTTCTGGCGTTTGGTATGGGTTCCCGTTCATGATGCTCGCGGCAACAGCAGGTTTGAAAATGATGCCAAAGGAATCGTTTGACGCAGCCCAGATCGATGGCGCAAACGCGCTGCAAACATTTAAATACATTACCTGGCCCCTGTTGTATCCATTATTGATTCCGGCCATTATCATAAGAGGGATTTTTGCATTCAATCAGTTTTATCTTTTTCAAGCGTTTCAGATCGGAACGGGTACGCTTGCAACTCTGTCTTATAACTTTTTCAATCCCAGTGGCTTTTTCATCAATGGTCAATTTGCCGTATCGGCCGTGATCAATATTATCACTGTGGTGATCTTGATTGGCTTTGTGATTTTGTTCAATCGGTGGAGTAAAGCCGACCAGGGGGTAACCTATGCGTAAATATTTATGGGTCCGCCAAATTCTCAGCCAGCTATTTCTCATAATCGTTGGCATATATGTCATATTGCCCATCTGGGGCATGCTCCGACTGGCATTTGATGGATCTTTGCTCAGCCGGCCGACCGAATTCAGATTTTTCCCCAAGGTATTTTCGCTTGGGCCTTTATTTTCGGTTTTAGACCGTCCCTATCAGTCTGTCCATTTTGCGACTCTGCTCAAGAATAGTTTGGTGGTTTCCCTGGGAGCGGCCCTGCTAGCCCTTGTGTTGGGCGCCAGCCTGGCTTACGCATTCGCACGGTTCCATTTTCCAGGTCGCAAACCTGGGCTATTCATCCTGTTATTGACGGCAGTCATCCCGCCGATTGCATTTGCCACCCCGCTGTATATCGTTTTGAGCATTTTGCAAATAAGAACGAGCTTGTTAGGTCTGACGATTGTTTACGCAGTTTTTGCGATTCCGTTTTGTATTTGGAATATGCGGGCAGCCTTCCAATCTGTGCCGCGGGAGTTGGAAGAAGCCGCGTTTTTGGATGGAGCAGGGTATTTGTCAACTTTTCGGTATGTGACCTTGCCCCTGGCGTTGCCATCGATTGCCATCGCAGCCTTAATTTCATTTCTTATGGCGTATTCTGAATTCGCAATCGGCTGGCTCTTTGTAGATAAAGCACAAACCGTCACCCTGTCCATGGCGATTTATGCCATGGTGCAATCAGGAAATGCCCAACCCTGGAGCATTTTAGGATCGCTGGTGGTAATCATGTCCATCCCAGTGATCGTTATTTTTGCGATTTTTCAGCGGACACTATTGGAGCGAATGCTGTTTGGAGCACTGGATTCTTAAAAATCCAGTAATCTTGATTACATGCTGATGTAAACGAAGAAGGCATACACGATCGATAACATCAAGCTGAATGCGGAAATAACGATCCCGACGGTTGCCAGCTTCCGGCTCTCAGATTTTCGGCCAAATATGCCGGCTACAATCCCAGCGATAGAACTCACCGCACCAAAAATCGGGATCAACCCTGCGCAAATGCTGGCAGTACCAATAAGAACTGAAAATAAGGCAAGTATTTTATTGATACGTTCCTGAGGATCGAGGTCGAGGTAATTGGGATCCATTAAGCCGCTTTCCAATCTATAAAATATCAAAGGACATTTCCATTATACTTACAACAATTCAGAATGGATGAAACAAACGAGGCTCCGAACCTTGAACCTTGTTTGCGTTTTACTTTTTGGGTTTATTATTGCAGGGCAAACCATGAAACTGGCGCCTGGTTAACTAATTGCCTGAGAATTAACCAGCAAGAGGAAATATGACTGACATCCTAACAAGTATTCAGGAAACTCGACTGCGCGATACAGTAGAAATTATCCTGCCTGATGGCCGGGTGTTTAGCGGGCCGCGCAATACCCCGGTGGGCGATTTTTTACGGCTGCTGCCTGACTGGAGTGAGCCCCAGGTGGTTGGAGCAATCATCAATGGCGAGTTGCGGGAACTGACCTACAAAATCACCATGGATGCGAAAGTAAAGCCGATCGATATGAGCAGCGCCGACGGCGCGCGAATATACCGCCGGTCCATCACCTTTCTGCTCGAAGCGGCTTTCGAAGATTTATTTCCGCTGGCTTCTATGGCTATTGACCATTCCGTTTCATCCGGGGGTTATTACTGCACCGTTACCGGATTCAATCCGCTCACTCAGGAATTATTGGATCAACTTGCCAACAAAATGCTCAGCATGGTCGAGGCAGACCAGCCCTTCGAGCGGCGAATTGTCCCCATCTCAGAAGCCATCGAAGTATTCACCCAAAAAGGTTATGCCGATAAAGTCCAGTTATTAAAATACCGCCAGAAGGACACACTGGTGCTCTACTCCCTGGGCGACCACCAGGATTACCTGCACGGATATATGGTCCCCAGCACAGGCTACTTGAAACGTTTTGGTCTTAAGCTGCTGGGCGACGGCTTCGTCATTATCTACCCGCGCCGGCATATGCCTGGTAATTTGCTGCCCATGCCGGATTACCCTAAGTTGCTGCGCACTTTCCGGCAATACGGTAATTGGCTGTCGCGGCTGGGGATCGAGAACGTGGGCGCATTGAATGACGCCATCAGCGGCGGACGCATTCGTGAAATCATTCTGGTATCGGAGGCGCTGCACGAACAAAAAATTGCCGATATCGCTCGCCAGGTTGCCGATCGTTCGAACGCGACGCGCATTGTATTAATTGCCGGACCATCCTCGTCCGGGAAAACCACCTTTTCAAAACGTCTCTCGGTTCAATTGCTGGCGCAAGGGTGTTCCCCGTTTCCGCTTGAGCTGGACAATTACTTCGTTGACCGCGAGAGGACGCCCCGCGATGAGGATGGTCAGCTCGATTACGAAACCTTGCTGGCGTTGGACATCGAGCGGTTGGAGCGCGATTTGCTCGCGCTCATCGCCGGGGGAGAAGTGCAACTGCCGCGTTATGACTTTAAAACGGGCAAGAGCAGCCCGGGCGAAGTGGTCAAATTAGGCAAAGACCAGCTTATTCTGCTGGAAGGGATTCACGGGTTGAACCCGGGGCTGCTGCCGAATGTTCCACAAAAAACCACCTTCCGACTGTATGTATCCTGCCTGACCCAGCTTAATTTGGACCGCCACAACCGGATCTCCACCACCGACACCCGGCTGTTGCGGCGCATCGTGCGCGACCAGCGCGAACGCGGGTATTCGGCGTTGGATACGATCGGACGCTGGGAATCGGTGCGGCGCGGTGAAAAACGCCATATTTTTCCGTTTCAAGAAAATGCTGATGAAGTATTCAACTCTGCATTGGTCTACGAGCTTTCCGCACTGCGCGAGCGGGTGGAACCTTTGCTGCGCCAGGTGCCGTTTGGCACCAATGAATTTATCGAAGCTAAACGATTGCTGGCCTTTTTAGAATGGTTCATGCCCATCGACGCCCATTTAATCCCGGACAATTCTATCCTGCGCGAATTTTTAGGCGATTCGAGCTTGAAAGAGTTTAAGTTATGGGACCACACAAACAATCACTAAGAAATAGGTGATGGATGGTTAACGGGACAGCGGATTTTGGCTGTCCCGTTTTTATAGCGAAAATGCTAAAATGCTAACTGATTATTGGCAAAGCTCTTCTTTGAGCATATTGCCTAATCTGGAAATGCCTTCGACGATCGTTGCCGGTTTGCAATACGAGAAATTCAACCGCATGGTGTTTGTGCCGCCGCCATTGGGGTGAAAACTTTCACCAGGTACGTAGGCAACTTTATTGCGTATCGCCGCCGGGAACATTTTAGTGGTATCACAAGATTCCGGTACGCGCACCCAGAGGAACAACCCGCCGTGGGGATGCGTCCAGGTGACGCCTTCCGGCATATACTCTGCCAGTGAATCCAACATCACGTTACGCCGTTCACTATAAACCTCGCAGATGTGTTTCACATGGTTATCCAGGAACCCATGCCGGCTGACTTCATAAGCGACCACCTGATTGAAGGTGGCGGTATGCAGGTCGGTGCCCTGTTTGGCAAGCGCAAGTTTCGAAATGACCTCGTCAGGGGCGATCATCCATGCCAGCCGCAGACCCGGTGAAAGAATCTTCGAGAAGGTACTAAAGTAGATAACATTGCCGGTATATCTACCATTTTGAACGTGCAATTGGGCATCCAACACATTCACACCCGGCAGATTTTCGCCTTCGAAGCGTAATTGCCCGTAGGGGTCATCTTCCACCAGTGGGACACCGTAACGGTCGGCCATTTCGACCAGCTTGACGCGGCGTTCCATCGACATGGTAACGCCCATTGGATTCTGAAAATTGGGCAGAACGTAGATAAATTTGGGGCCGGTGCGTAGCGCTTGTTCGATATCTTCAGACACCATACCGTCATCATCCGTACGTACGGTGACATATTCAGCACCGTATTGGTTCCAGGCCTGCAGCGCTCCCAGGTATGTTGGAGATTCGACCAACAACCGGTCGCCATGGTTGATGAATATTTTGCCAATCAGGTCCAGCGCCTGCTGGGAGCCAGAGGTGATGAGAATATTATTGGGGCGAATCTGCACTCCGGAACGGCTGGCATGACGGGCAATCATCTCCCGTAAAGGAAGATACCCTTCCGTGGCTCCATATTGCAATGCCAGCGCAGATTGGTCCTTCAGAACCCGATTGCAGGCTTCGCGAATTTCTTCGGTGGGGAAGACCTCCGGTGCTGGCAGGCCGCCAGCAAATGAAATAATTTCTGGATTTTCCGTGATTTTTAGCAATTCACGAATTGCCGATGCTTTCATTCTTTGGGTACGCTGTGCATAGCGGTTGTCCCAAGGGGTCTGCATATGATTTCCATCTCCTTTTCAAATTCTGTTTCAGAACAGGTTGACGAGAGACCGGCTGGTAATGCTGATTTGAGTTGTACTTATCTATTTTATTACGGTATGTTTATCTCCATTCGTATTCATTTTTTTGAAAACCTTTCAGGTTGTCCAATTTCGGTGAGAAAAACATCAGGTGTGCCGAGCTATCCAGCACACCTGATGTTCGATATTATTTCGGGAAGCGGCTAATAATAACTGCCGCTGTTGGTAGTGTAATTCGGTCACCGGCTATCAGTTCCGCCGGGGCTTTGCCGGTCGTTTTTGGCGCACCCTGGAAGATAAAGAACTGGGTGCCCTCCTCAGCGACCTTCAAGTCTACATAGGCCAGGCCGGTCAGGAAGCCTTCGGAGTCAATCGCACAGCTGGTGACTACGCCGACAGTCTTACCCTTGCGGTCGATGATCGGGTCGGCATTGTGGGCCATGCGCACGCCTTTTTCAGTGAAGCGGAAGCGGATCACTTCAGCGGTGCGGGCGGCTTCACGCGCCAGGTAGGCGGTGCGGCCAATGAACCACGGCTTGTAGGTCTTGACAAAGCTGCCAAAACCGGCTTCGGCTACGCCCAAGTTCATATCCCCGCCCATCTCGTGGCCGTAAAGCGGCAGACCGGCTTCGGTACGCAAAGAGTCCCGCGCACCCAATCCGCACGGCTTTAGACCCAGTGGTTCGCCGGCTTTCGTCAGGGCATTCCATAATTCCACCGCTTTTGCGGGGTGGACAAATAATTCGAAGGCCATTTTCTCACCGGTGTAGCCAGTACGCGAGACCACCAGGTCGATACCGCCAACCACGGCTTCGCACAAATCTGTGCGTTTAAGGGCCATAATCTTGCGCCGGGTGAGGGTGTCCACGCCTAACGAGAGCAGGATATCGCGTGATTTGGGTCCTTGCAAGGCAATGTCCACTCGCATATCTGCTCCTGCTTTCGGATCACGCAGGTTGCGCAGGACTACGCTGCGGCCGAATGCACGGGCACCTGGAAGTTCATTGTCAACCTTGACTTTGCCTTCGCGAACCGCATTCAGCCAGGCCCAGTCTTTGTCGTCATTGGAAGCGTTGACCACCACCAGGTACTTCTCAAACCCGCGGCGGTATACCAGCAGGTCATCAATCACATTGGCGTCGGGGGTCAGGAAATGGGAGTAGCACGATTCGCCGATTTCGAGCGCGGCGATGTCGTTACTGCAGACGCTGTCCAGGAAAACAACCGCATCCGGTCCTTCGGCCTGATATACGCCCATGTGGGCTACATCGAACAATCCAGCGGCCTGGCGGCAGGCCAGATGTTCTTCAACCACCGAGGTGTACCAGACTGGCATTTCCCAACCGGCAAACGGGATGATTTTAGCGCCTAGTGCTTTATGCGTGTCGTAAAGCGGCGTGCGCCGCAGTACTGCTTCTTTCTCTTCCCAGACGAAATCGGGAAGCGCTGCGCCGGCTTTGGCTGCCGCGCCGACGGTGAAGGGCTTGGCTGCTCCGGCACCCGAACCAGCCGCATCGGTCACGGGAGCCTTGCCGGATTCGACCACATAAATCGGGCCAGGGGTGCGGCGCAATAAATCAGCGTCAAAATAAACATACCCATCCGACATTTCCCGCAGCCAGGTGGCTGCCAGACTGGCCTTGCCGGCTGGCAGGCTGAATTGGAAATTGTAAGCGTCCAGGCAGGTGATTACGCCTTCGATAATCTCTTTGGGGGTATGCAGCAGCGTTTTCTGGCTTTCCCCGGAGGCCAATAATTCGACATCGCTGGCGAAAACGGTGCTCATGAAGGTGCGAATGCCGTGGCCCGAAAGTTCATAGGCGGCCCAACCGCCTTTTGCCGTTGGCTTGTCGTCGACAAAGAAGTAATGCGGGTAACCCGATTTGTGGGCTACGTCGCCGTCATAACCGCCAGCTTCGGCCAATTTGCGAACACGCAGCTTGGCATCTTCCAGTACGCCAAAATCGACCTTGGCGCGAATGGCATCGCCTTTTTTCGTTTCCAATGAGTAAGGCGTGGTGGCCAGCAGCACATCCGCAATGATGTCGCCCAGCTCCACCATCTCTTTCTCGCCCAGACCGCGCTGGGTGATCCAGGGGGTGCCGTAGCGGATGCCGCTGGCGGCCATGGCGGTCTTGTCGCCGGGAATGGTATTGCGATTGAGCACGATCCCGGCAATATCCAGAATTCGGGCGGCCATATCGCCGGAAAGGGCGGTACCGTCTGGACCGACGATGGATTTGCAGTCCACATTGCCAAGGTGGGTGTTGGTGCCACCGTATGAGATGCGCAGACCGCGTTCCGCCATGCGGTTGGTGAGCACGGCGCAATTTTTAATAATCTGGTTCTGCAGTTTTTTGAAGGAATCGGTTTTGGCAATTCTCAGGGTGGCAGCCAGAGCCGCAATGGCGTGCATGTGCGGACCGCCTTGTTCGCCGGGGAACACAGCCCGGTCGAGCTTTCGACCGAGGGCTGCATCGGTGGTCAGTGCAACAGCGCCACGCGGTCCAAGAAGGGTTTTATGGGTGGTGAAGGTGATTACATGAGCATGACCGACTGGCGAGGGGACTGCACCGGCAGCGATTAAACCGGCAATATGCGAGACGTCTGCCAGGAAGATCGCGCCGACTTTGTCGGCGGCAGCGCGGAAGCGCGCCCAATCCGGCACCCAGGGATATGAAGAATAGCCGGCGATGATCAATTTTGGCTTGTGTTCGAGCGCCAACGCATCGACCAGGTCGTAATCAATTTGCTCGGTCTCTGGATTGACGGTGTAATGCACAGCTTTGAACAGCTTGCCCGAGCGGTTGACGGATGAGCCGTGGGTCAGGTGGCCGCCGTGCAGTAAATTCATCCCCATGACCGTCTCGCCAGGATTCACAAGCGCGGTATATACCGCGTTATTGGCAGGCGCGCCGGAAAGCGGCTGAACATTGACGTAGAACTGATCGGCAGAGAACTTCTCGGTGGCAAACACTTCCGCGCAGCGCCGGCGAGCCAGGGATTCAACCGTGTCTGCGTATTCGACGCCTTTGTAATAGCGCGGGTCGGCATAGCGGCGGTAATAAGTCAGGCGGGCCGTGTAGTCGAGGATTTCAGCTTCGGTCATCTGGCGAGTTTCTTCATCCGGATAACCTTCCGCGTAGAGGTTCTGAAAAACCGAGCCAAGCGCCTCGCGCACCGCCACAGGAGCCGTGCTTTCACTCGGGATCAGAATCAACTTGCGATACTGGCGTTCTGCTTCCAGGCGGATGAGTTCACTTACTTCAGGATCGACCTCAGCAAGCGTGCCACGAGTCAGGAAATCAGCCATCAGCTTTCTCCTTTAGGATGTTCAAATTTGTGGGATGTTAGGATTAAGGCGCACAAAAAACCAGAATTGGCGCGACAATTCCATCTATATTGTATTCAGCCTGGATATCCGGGTCAAGTGATATTTGGCATAACCATGAGAGGCTGAGCGAAATTGCTAGCTTGCGTTTTTTACTATGGCATCCAGCCAGTCCAACCAGATTCTAAAAATCTCTTGCTGGTTGGGTTCGTTATGGAGTTCGTGGTATCCGCCCGGGATTTCGACATATTTCACCCTACCATCCAACTGGCGGGCAAATTCACGGGAACCGGCCACTTTAACCAGGCGGTCCAATTCCCCGTGAAGCAAGAGCAGCGGGATATTAATATTTAAGCCTTGATCGCGAATCCATTGACTGCTGTTGATCAAATCCAGCCCCAGGCGCGCTGAAATCAAGGGATGCACCAGCGGGTCATTGATATAGGCTGCAACAACGTTTTCATCACGAGATAAACCGGAAGTATCCAGGCTGTTGGTCATGCTGAAGCGCGGATATAACGCATACATCAGTTTGCCAACAGCAAGTTTTATGGGAGGAATCCGGGTAATCGCTAGCGCAGGCGAAGTGACGATGGCGCCAGCAACCGTATGAACACCCTTCTCCACGTACCCGAGTACAAGGTTGGCGCCCAGGCTATGGCCATAAAGGAATACTGGCAATCCAGGGTAACGCTTCTCTGATTCTTGCAGCATCCAGGTAATCTGGCTGTAAAAATCGTCAAATGAATCTGCATGACCGCGTTGCCCGTCTGATTTACCATGCCCGGCTAAATCAGATCCAATAAAGACATACTGGTTGTCCGTAAACATTCGTGCAACATGCTCGTAACGCCCGATGTGTTCACCAATACCGTGTACCAGCACGATCACACCCTTTGCTGGTGGTGATGGTTGCCATTCACAGGCATAAATTGGGATATTTTTAGGCGACGACCAGGAAAATTCGATTTTTTGCATACCACCTCAGGCTGGATAATAGTAAGCAATGTGAACTAAGAACACAAGTTTACTCGAAAATTTGGGGAATGCCAGATCGAAAAATATCGAGAAATAGCAATTCAATCGTTAACCGTTATAATGAGAATCGGGAACTCATTCTTTTTATCTACCATCCTGTAACTTCAAGCGGATTGCATCTTTTGTGAATTATCCGGGTTAATTAGGGGTAGAAAGACCTGCAGGGAAGAATCTTGGATGAATTAAGTGACGAAGAAGCCATCATCCTGGCAGGACAGGGCGACAAGAATGCATTCAGCGTTCTTTACCAGCGCTACGTCAAGCGGATCTATAACTATATTTACTACCGCACAGGCAGCCAACACGATGCCGAAGATTTAACCGAGCGCGTGTTCTTTCGGGCAATGAACCACATTCACAATTACCACGACCGAGGATTGCCCTTCACAGCCTGGTTGTACCGCATAGCCCATAACCTGGTGGCGAATTGGCACCGGGATAGCCATCGCAGGCGCGAGGTTCCGCTGGACGATCATTCCCACACGCTGCGTCAAGGTGATCACCCTGAAACGGCGCTGGTTAAAAATCAAGAGGTGCAAGGGCTGCTGGACGCCATCGGCAAATTACCGGAAGAGCGCCAGACGCTGATCATTTTGAAGTTCGTAGAGCACATGTCCAATGACGAGATCGCCCGAATTATGGGCCGCAGCGAGGGCGCTATCAAAAGCCTGTACCACCGCACCTTGCTTTCGCTTAGGGATGACTTGAGCAGCAAGCTGCAGGGAGATTGATCAATGTTGAGGATTGAAGCTGTTGTTTTGACCGATTGGTCTGTTGGCAGGGATGCGCAATTCAAGATCCTGTCATACGGCGAACTTATGGGTACAAAATTATCCAACCCGGCGGCGGCTCACCCCGGTACCGTGAATGTTGGAATTGTTGCCGATTCGATTTTGGAAGGGGGTAGGGTATGATGCAGGCAGACTTGTCACAAATTTCTGGGATTGAAAAAGATTTATACGGCTTCTTCCGGTCAATTGACCCTGATCCGGACTTTATTAATGCCTTAAGCCACCGCTTATCCAGGACCGATCAAACCGTACTGGGGCGACCCATCAAATCGTCTGACTGGATGGTGTGGTTAGGGCTGGGATTTTTAGCTGGACTAATTATCTGGCGGGTTTTTGGCGGGCAAAGCAAAAAGTAGGCCGGTCGATCAGCCAGGCTAGCCGCGGGTTAATTCGGCCAATTTTTCGCGCAAAACTTCATTGGACGGTTCGACCAGGATACTGCCGTCTGGGAAGATGATGGTGGGGACTGACCGGAATCCATGGTTGACTTCTTCGACATACTGCCGCGCATCTGAATCTTTGTCGATATCGATCCACTCATAAGGAATTTCGAGTTCGTCGAAAACCCGGCGCGCCCGACGTGAGTCGAAGCACCAGGTGGTTCCGTACATGATGATGGCGGCGGTTGGATCAGTCAAAATGCTCTCCTTTGGTATGTTTTGCAGCCCAGTCTATCAACATTCGCGCCTGGGCAATCAGATCTGTTTGGGGCGGCAAAGTGTAATCCGGATTCACCCTGGTCAACAGGTTGCCGGCAATTGTTTTAATTTCCGCCGGGGTTGATTCCATGGCTTGCAGGCGCGTGAGCAGCACGTAAGCGCTGGGGTCGGGAATGGCTTCTCCGGCGGCAGTGAGTAAAGCTCGAATGGCGATACCAGCCGCCCGCCGGGCGCACACTCGCGCCATTCCCTCGTTGGCATTCCTGCGGGCGGTCTCTGCATGGTCTAATTCAAGATCGATAGCTTTTTGGGTGGCGGGATCAAATATCATAGTCAGACCCAATTGTAGCTTAAAGTAAAAGCCATTCGCCGGTAATAAAACAATCTCAAGGATTGCTCCTCGAGATTGTCTTTTTTACCGAAAATCAAAAATTTATGCCCAGCCCTGGTTCTTGACGAAATTGGTGATGACCGGGATGGTTACGTATTCGCCGCGGTAAGCTTTGACGGCATAGAGGATGACAACGATCAGCCAGACAACCGGCAGGATGCAACCAACAATCGGGATGAACGCAAGGATGGTGCCTACAACAGCCAGAACGACGCCTAGCACCAACGCTTGCATGTAGTGCGCTTTCAGGAAGGGGCGGTTTTTCTTGGCTTCCATCAACAGGATGATGATGGGAATCAAAGGGGTAAGTAAATATGATAACAGGGCCCAGAGCCGATCATCGCTGGTGACTTCATCGGCTGGGGGAGTAGGGGTCTGGAATTCTGACATGGGTTATCTCCTTGGGGATAGAGGATGAATCAATAAGCGTATTGTATAGCAATTCATGGCTAAATACTACTAATTTTCTCGATGAATATTTCTGTCTTTAATATCCCTGGATGCATCGCCGGGCGTGAATGTGTTAAAATCGTGCCGATGGTGAATTTGCGGACGGTCTTCATGGGTTCTCCCGAATTTGCGCGCACGATCTTACAGGCGTTGATCGGTAAGACCAACCTTGTCGGGGTGGTTACTCAGCCAGATCGACCAGCCGGCCGCGGCAAGGTGTTGACCGTTCCGCCGGTGAAGGTGTTAGCAGAAGAAGCTGGCATCTCAGTTATGCAGCCTGAGCGGTTGCGCCGCCCGGAAGCCTTTGACCAGCTAACTGCCTGGCAGCCGGACTTGATCATTGTCGCTGCTTTTGGTCAAATTTTGCGCCAAAATGTACTCGACTTGCCAAAATTCGGCTGCATCAACGTGCATGCCTCGCTGCTGCCGCGCTGGCGCGGGGCGGCGCCCATTCAAGCCGCACTGCTGCACGGCGATAACCAGACTGGCGTAACCATCATGAAAATGGATGCCGGGATAGACACGGGTGACATCCTTTCACAACAGGCCGTGGACATTGCTGAACAAGACAATACCGCCAGTTTGACGGACCGACTTGCGGTTGCCGGGGCTGAACTGCTGCTGGCGACAATGCCCCTTTACCTGGAGGAGGAAATTCAGCCAACGCCACAAGATAACGCCCTGGCCACTTACGCGCCAATGATCAAAAAAGAAGACGGCTTGTTGGATTTTAGTGAGCCAGCTCGGGCGCTGGTATGCAAGGTTCGCGCGTACAATCCCTGGCCAGGAGCCTATTTCCAGTGGGAGGGGCAGCCAATCAAAGTACTGAGCGCCAATAGCCTGAGCGAGACAGGACTGCAACCCGCACAGCATGGTAAGGTGAACGGCATGCCGGTAGTGGGGACAAGCGAGGGCGCGTTGGTTTTAAGGGAGGTGCAGCCGGCGGGAAAGAAACCCATGCCCGGAGGGGTATTCCTGAACGGCGCCCGCGGTTGGCTGAATAATGGCAAGGGAGCTGGCTAAAGCAACCTCATGGCTGACTTAAAGCTATTAATTTTTGGCGCTGGTGCAATTGGCACCTATATTGGTGCAAGCTTACTGAACAGCGGCCAGAAGGTTGTGTTCTTCGACCGGCCTGAATCGGCCAGTGCCATAACGGCAAGCGGATTACGCCTGATCATTGGGGAACAATCCGTCCGTTTCATGCAACCGGAGATTCGAACCACATTGCCGGAGGCACTCGCGGCTGGCCCTTTTGATGCTGCACTGGTGGCTGTGAAATCTTATGATACGCCTGCGCTGGCGCAGCAGTTAACGCCATTCAAGGCGCAATTGCCCCCCATTTTATGTATGCAAAACGGGGTGGAAAACGAAACCATTTTAGGCGATGTGCTTGACGCCGGAAATATAATTCCAGGCACACTCACAAGCGCCATTGGCAAACCGGCTGCCGGCACGGCAGTGCTTGAACGGCTGCGCGGCATCGGCATTGCTGGCAGTCATGGGGTCAGCGAACGGCTGGTGGACGGGTTCAACCAGGCGGGGCTGCATGCGCGGCTCTATTCCGCTGGCGCCAGTATGAAATGGTCCAAGCTGCTGACGAATTTGCTGGCAAATGCTTCGTCCGCCATTCTGAATATGCCGCCTGCCGCCATATATGCCCATACTGGGCTCTTTAAGATGGAAGCGCGCCAGGTGCGGGAAGCGCTTACGGTGATGAAAAAGTTGAATCTTCGGGTGGTCGATTTACCCGGTACGCCAGTGCGTTTACTGGCGCTGCTGATGCAGCGTTTTCCGGCGGCTATTGGGCAACCGTTGGCGGTGCGCTTTCTGGGGAGCGGCCGCGGCAATAAAATGCCATCTTTTCACATTGTCCTGCATGGGGGCAATCAAAGATCGGAAGTTGGATACCTGAACGGCGCAGTCGTGAGGTACGGCGAACGAATGGGAGTGCCAACTCCAGTTAATCGGTTCTTAACAGAAACCTTGCTAAGCCTGACTGCCCGCGAAATCCCGATCAGCACGTTCGAAAAACAACCCGAAAAACTGCTTGCTGCCATATTTTGACCTTACAAACTTCGTGTAGTCATAGAGGAATTCATGACCATCCCATCCTGGGTCTTTGACAGTGTGTTTTATCAGATTTTCCCAGACCGATTTGCAAACGGCAACCCATCAAACGATCCGCCCAACAAACAGGCATGGGGCACTCCACCTGATATCGTCCATTTCCAGGGCGGCGATCTGGCGGGCATCCAGAAAAAGCTGGACTATCTGACCGACCTGGGCGTCACTGCCATCTATCTAAATCCTATCTTCCTCTCGCCTTCGACGCACCGCTACAATACGGTCGATTATTATAAAATCGATCCCAAACTGGGAACCATGAGCGATTTTCAAGCCTTTCTGACCGCTGCCCACCAGAAGGGGATGCGAGTTGTGCTGGATGGGGTGTTCAATCACTGCGGGCGCGGGTTCTTTGCTTTCAATGATATTCTCGAAAACGATGGGGACTCGCCGTATTTTGACTGGTTCCACATTCAACGTTTTCCGCTGCAGGCTTATACAAGCGGGAAAGCCACCAATTACACTGCCTGGTGGGGATTCAAGAGCCTGCCAAAATTCAATACGGACCACCCGGTAGTGCGGCAATATCTGCTGGATGTCGGCCGCTACTGGATCGAACAAGGCGTCGACGGCTGGCGGCTGGATGTGCCCAATGAGATCAACGACGATGCTTTCTGGGCTGATTTCCGCAGTACGGTCCGGTCTGCCAACCCGGACGCATACCTGATCGGCGAAATCTGGGAAATCGATCCCCGTTGGGTCGGAGATAAGCACTTCGATGGATTGATGAATTATCCGGTGCGCAAGGCCATTCTAGGACTGCTCACCGGCGAACGTGACAATGCAGGTTTTGCTGCGGATATTGCGACCATCCTGAAAGCCTACCCATACGAAAATGTGCTTGCGATGTATTCTCTGCTCGGGTCGCATGATGTTGAGCGCATCCGCACATTACTGGGTGGTTCCATCGAAAAAACGCGCCTGGCCAATACCCTTTTGTTCGGGCTGCCCGGCGTACCTGCCATCTATTACGGTGACGAAGTGGGTGTGGAAGGCGGACGCGATCCAGATTGCCGCCGGGCTTTTCCCTGGAATGAAAAAGACTGGCAGCGCGGACTGCTGGAGCACATCCGGCAATTGACGCAAATTCGCAAAGCATATCCCGCTCTGCGGCGCGGCCAGATCAGTTTTCCGGCCGCCAGCCAAATTGCAGGCGGATCTGCCTGGCTGCGCACGCTGCCCTCCAGTCAGACGATATTGGTGGCTGCCAATCCCGCCGACAAGGAAAGTACTTTATCGATCAACAACTTGACCTGTGTGCCTGTCGAGGGCGAATTCCCAAATTTGCTGGACGACACCCGCCCGGCGCGCTGTGACAAAGGCGTCTTTACCGCTCCGCTGGGCGCCTGGGGTAGTGGGATTTTTGTTCTGCCGGGCTAATACCCGGCGTCCCAGCCAATTTCTTCAGCGGCGATGAAAAGGTCAGTCGCTGAAATCAATCCAACCAGATTATTCTGATCATCCGCCACGGGCATGTGATGGATGCCTTTCTTTTGCATTTCAATGGAGCATTCTTTGAGAGTCCAGTTTGGGTGGGCTGTCACAACCGGCATCGTCATAATTTCGCGGACGGTAGTTTCCGCCGGATTCCGCTCGGACGCGATAATTTTGTCGCGGATATCAGTGGTGGTCAAAATGCCATAGGTCGTCTGTTGACCCTCCTGGAGGACCACAACCAGGCTGTGAATATTTCGGCGGCGCATTAAGGTCAATGCAAATGTGACACTGCTATCCGGGTCGACAACTGTGACCGGTGAACTCATCCAATCGCGAACGAAGTGGCTCATTAAATTTCCCTCCAAAAGAGCGGCGGAATGCAGGATAAATTTAGTCGCTGAAAAAGGATTCGAAAACCGCATCCGTGCGGGCTGCCATGATGAAGTCGTTACGGTGCAGGCCGTGGGCAACATGCGTCCACCAGGTGACCGTTACGCGGCCCCATTCTGTCAGAATCGCTGGATGGTGATCCTGTTCTTCGGCCTGCTGGCCAACCCGGTTAGTAAAACTGAGAGCAGCGGAGAAATTAGGAAATTTGTAGATTTTAACCAGACTTGGCATACCGTTTCGGTCCATGATTTCCCAGCCAGGGATACTTGCAAGCAAGGCACTCGCTTCGTTCATCGGGAGCGCAGCGGTTCCCTTGCCGACCTGAATGCAATTTTCGGACTGTAAATTATCCATTTTTTTACCTTTTCACCCAATCCCATGTATTGAACAAATTATAACAACAACGATAAACATTGTGCAAATAAAAGACGTAAGGTGATAGGTTGCCTGAGCAGCAAAGTGCCCGCATGCTATGGTTTATCTTCGGTCTCGCCCGGTGTACCGAGGGCAATAATCAGTTTATTGACCTGAAAATCGGATTCCTCCTCGGCTGCCAGAAGTTGAAGTGCGATCTCGTAGCTGCCAAGGATGGTTTCGAGGAAATGAGCCAGCGTGTAGCGCGGGCTGGCGGAAGCTTGCAGTACCGATACCGTCACCATCCACCAGACCAATTCCCTGTAGGTTTCCTGGTTGAACCATAGAATGTCTTTATAACGGTTGATACCCAAAAATCGTTGAATTTCAACATCGGTCAGCCAGGTTTGCATGATTTGCTGTGTAGGCAGCGAACCCATTTTTTCGTACCAGCGCTGTTTGCCAACCACCACACGTAAGATAACCGGCAGTTTCCAGGTTTCGCCAGGTTCGATTCCCATCTGGTGGGCGACTTCCGTGATGCGGCGGGTAAGCTGCCATTCTTCCAGCCAACTCAAGCTCTGGTTTTCATGATCCAGGCTACCGGTTAATTTGCCAAGGTCGTGAATGAATAATCCGCCGAGTAAAATAATCCAGCGATCTTTCCGGTTGACCAAACCGTCTTGAACATATTTCAGTGCGGCTTTATATACTCCCTTTGTGGGAATGGGTAGAAGTTTATCCGGTGCGGGGAGCGCCAGTAATAATTCCAATTGCCGCCGGGCCCCCTGAATCACTGCCGACTGGTTGGATGAAGCGCCGGTTTTGGATTGGATGCCATCCACCAGCACGGTCATTTTCATCACGGCTTCGTCCAGCAAATGATTGGGAAGCGACTGAGATTCAGGCGTCAGCCGGTTGGCAAGCAGATACTCAAAATAATCCCGGTTGGCGATCTGGTTGAACGGAGTCATAATCGGCGCGAGCATCAATTCTTGCAGCGCCTCGTCGATGTTTGGGACGCCACGCCCGTTCAGGTAATCAGAAATTGCGCGGTATACACCCTGACGATCATCGACTACCTCGCGAAAATCCAAGAACACATGTGCTTGATATGCGGAGAGGTTCAGGTGAAGCCCGGACTCGGCAATTTCCACTGTCGGGCGAATGTATTCCAATCCGGTAAGGCTGTCGCGGAAGCAAATGAACAGGTTGTCCCCTCTGTGCAGCCCCAGCCCTTCCAGTAGTGGCAGCTGCTTCAAGCCGCCTTCGCCCCGGCCTTTATACGCCGCCGACCACTTGACCCAGCCCTCGGCGGATGCAAATTTGTTGTGGTAAACCACTAATGCGCGCTGCTCACCCAGCCGGTTCGAATAGGCGTAAACATCTTCGTTGACCCAGCCATCCGAGGTGAAGAAATCATACAGCAGAAAGTTTTCGACGCCGGCAAACATTGCCCGTTGATGTAAAAGAGGGAAGATTTCCCGCCGGTGGCGCTCCACCAGGTTTGTGTCAACTTGCTCGTCCCAGTATGCGCGGCGGAACTCCATGCCATATTTTTCGGAGAATCCTTCGACCTGCCCGTGCCCGAACATCGGCAGACCGGGCAGCGTGCTCAGCAAAACGCAAATGCCAAAATACTTATCCCCTTTGCCAAATTGATCCACCGCAGTGCGCTCATCGGGGTTGTTCATAAAATTGACATAACGTTTGAGGATTTCCGGTTCGAATTCCAGCGTATTTTTGATCAGTTTGCGGTAATTGGCGTTTTCTTCGTTACGCAGCATATTCATAAAAGCGCTGTTGTACACGCGGTGCATGCCCAGCGTACGAACAAAATAGCCTTCCATCAACCAGAACGCCTCGGCGAGCAGCAAGGTGTCTGGGACCTCTCTGGCAACTCGGTCAACGACCTCACGCCAGAACTCGACCGGGAATGCCTGGTCGAACTGGTCTTTGGTTAATGCATGGTCAGCGCGAGAGGGGATGGCCCCTCCGGTGCCGGGCTCGGGAAACCAGAGACGCTGGAAATGGCGTTTGGCCAGTGTCATAGCGGCGTCGAAGCGGATGACCGGAAAACGCCGGGCTACATCCAGGATCGTTTGGATCACTTGTTCGCGGACTTGCGGATTGAGGTAGTTTAGCTGAGCCGTGTCATTCCACGGCATGGTTGTGCCATCATTGCCGTGATAGATAAAGCGTTCACTGCCAGTCAGGTGGTCTGCTCGTTTGAAGACCACTGCGGCGTCGCTGCGAGAATAATAATGATCTTCCAGGAAAATACCCACCCGCCCGTCAGGTGAAAGGTCGGGACCGGTGAATGTGTAAGAGGGAAACGGCGAATAATCCAAACCGATAAACCAATCCGGGTGGTCGATCAGCCAGGAGGAGTCGACGCCCATATGATTGGGCACCATGTCACTCGCCAACCGGATACCATAGCGCCAGGCTTTTTCTCGCAACTGGTTGCAGGCTTCTTCTCCGCCCAGGTCATTGGCAATCTGGTAGGAGGACAGCGAGTAGGCAGAGGCAATGGCTTCAGGATTACCGCACAGTTGTTTGATTCGGGCTGACGCCTGACTGCGTTCCCAAAGACCGATGAGCCAAAGACCGGTGAACCCGCGGGCGGCAATCTCCTGCAATTCTTCTTCCGGCACCTGATCTAGGTGGAAAATGGGCTGCTGATATTTGCGGCGTAGCTGGTCGAGCCAAACATAGGCATTTTTCGCTAGCAGCACCAGGCTCGGCATCCATTCTTTGTCCTGGCTGAAGGCTTCGACTTCTCCTTCGAGCGCGCCATGTTCATAAATGGGAATGGTTACTGGTCCAGGACCAAGGAAAGGCAATTTTTCCTCTTCTTTGATCAAGTCCAGGCTGCCAAGCAAACGGTAAAGGTAGCTGCCAATAAATTCGGCCCAATGTTGGCGAATATACTCAAGTTGGTCAGTTAACGAGAAGGGATGCGCCAGCGCTGGCGCTCGCAAAACATCGATCAGGTTTTGGGAATTGGGGCCAAAAGTTGGCTGGGTCTGGAAAAATTGGTAGAGACCGTCCATGATGGGCAGGTAGGCGGTTTCGCTTTTCAGTTGATCATCGTCGAATAATTCGAAATAGGGCTCAAGCGCCGGATTTTTATTGGAAATCCACAACATGAGCAATTCCTCGAGGGCGACGGCGCGGTGAAGCCGTCCGTTGGTTGTGCCTTGCAGGTATTCAGCGGCTTCCACCTGGCGCAAGTAAACCGCTAGAGGAGGGAATTCCTGGGTGAAGGCCAGGAGCGCGTTCTGCACTACGTCCGTACCCAGCCGCTCCTCAAGCCAATTCAAAGCCCGGGTCATTACACCCGGGTTCTTTTGTTCGCGATAGCGGGCGACCAGAATATGTAAAATTTCATCCAGCAGCCCCATGGCGTTGATCTGGCCAGCCTTGACCGCCCGCTCCGGAACAATAACCAGATCTCTTTTCTGGTTCATTTTCTCGGCAAACATGCGGGCCGCGTGAAAATTGGCGAAGATGACATTGCCGTTAAAAGTAAAAAGCGACTGGTCGAACTCATGCCGGTCGCGTGATTGCCTGCTGACGTGAAATTCAAACATGGTTCCCTCCGTCTTTATGCGGAAGTGCGGCGTTTCCCAACCTGTTTAGATTATACACTTGTTGAACTGAGGTTTTCCGGTGATCCGGCTCCGGGAAAATATTTTCTAACGGAGGGATCAGACCAATTCCGCCAGTGCAGCTACGGGACTGGTGGAATTTTCCAGCACAACTTGATCGACCAGGGTATTACGGTCGATCAAAGCCTTGAAGGTTCGTTCCAGATCCTCGGGACGCCAACCGAACAATTTTCCGGCTTCCTGACGGGTGGCAGCGCCCAGTGAATGGTAATAAACGGTCAACAACTTCTGACGAGCAGCCGGCTCGCTGATGGGACCTGCCTGTTCGACCAGATTCGGGTAGTACCGGTGAGTCAGGTCGTAGATGAAAGCGTACCGCCAGGCGCCAGCTTCGGCTACGCCAGTCGGGAGGACTTTAAATTCAAATTGCAGGCTGTCCAGTGCACGATTGAACCGGGATGCGTTCTCAGGGCTGGCCAGGCGGGCTGCCCGCCGCAGTGAAATCGAATCAAGCGGGCCTTCCTTTAGGAGTGCTTCATAAACAAGCTTGCTCTCCTGGGTCAGCAATCCCTGCTCGTATTGCAGCAGGTAGTCCTCATCCGGGTCGCCGAAATTGGGCGAGAGGGCGTAGAAGAACGGAAGCATGACAAGCGATAGGATCGAATTACGCCGGCGCAGGATGCGTGCGTAGTACCAGACCCGCTTGTCCAACAGGTTGTCTTTCCAACCCCAGGTGATGTGACCGGGGTCGTCATGTTCGTCTGCCACCGGGCGGTCACCGGCTACTGCTGTCCATAAGCTGGGCAGCACCACACCTTTGATCGGCCAAAAGAATATGAAACCGCGTTCGTTCGCAAACTGCACCGCTTCTTCTTCGGAGTGCAGGCGGCGGGTGGGATCCAATCGGAAAGTATCGCGGCGATAATCAGTGAGACGTTGCTGGGTAAGGTTTGGCATGGCGGTAATCTGGGCAGTGATGCCCAAATTGTACCGCGGTTAGGTACAAGTGGATGGGTGTGGCAAGGTCATTATGCCACCATGCAGCAAGCTTTTACAGTATCGCCTTACATGCGCCCCAGGATATGAGTAATAATATTGGAACCGCTTCCGCCAATGTTTTGTGCCATTCCGATGCGGGCATCCTGGACCTGGGTACCGGTTGCTTCGCCGCGCAATTGCTGAACCACTTCGACGATCTGGTACACCCCCGTTGCGCCAACCGGATGGCCGCGCGCCTTCAATCCACCGCGGGTGCAAATAGGAATGCGCCCGTCAATGCCAATTTCGCCATCCAGACCAAGGCGCGGTCCTTGCCCAGGCTGGGCAAAACCGGCAGCTTCCAGCGATAAGGCAGCCATAATGCTGAATGCGTCATGCACTTCGAACAAATCAATATCCGCGGGCGATACGCCTGCCATTTTATAAGCTTGCAAAGCTGATTTTTCGGCTGCTGACAGCCAGAGCGGTTGTTTGCGTGAATGGACGGCAATCGTATCCGTGGCAGCCCCAGAGCCGAGCACGCGAATTTCCGTGCGTGGCGGCAAATTTTTAAGCATTTCCACCGGTGCGATCACAACCGCAGCGGCGCCGTCGCCGATGGAAGAGGAATCCATCAAATTAATCGGCGGGCTAATCATAGGAGCTTTGAGATAATCTTTTTCGGTGATGGCAGAACTTAAACGGGCGATGGGATTGTGGGCAGCGTTGGCATGGGCATTGATCGAGAAGGGGGCAAAATGGTGATGTTCCCAGCCGTACTCATGCATGTAGCGATTCATGATGAGCGCGTTCAGCGCAATAAAAGAAACGCCCTGGCTGGCTTCCCAATCGGCATCGGCAGCGGTTGCCAGTTGCGCGGTAATTTCTGAACCCGGTGAGTCGGTCATTTTTTCGACCCCGACAACCAGGGCTACCTCCATCATACCGGAACCAACTGCCATCAAGGCAGCGCGGAAGGCGGCTGCACCTGAACTACAGGCTGATTCGATGTGCATGGCGTTGGTGTAACGCACGCCAATCCAATCGGCAATGTGGGCGCCAAGCTGTTGCTGGTGGTTGGCAGATCCGGACATCATGTTGCCGACGAACAACCCATCCACGCCGTGAACGCCCGCATCCTCCATGGCCGCCAGGGCGGCTTTACCGGCCAGGTCGCGTAAGGATTTATCCCAATGTTCATCAATGGTGGTCTGACCAATTCCAATGACAGCTATTTCGCGCATTTAATCCTCGCTGGGGAGATTTTCATTCGTAATTATAGCCAGTAAAGCTGTCACAACCTATCAAATCTGAACTGGGCAGGGTTTCATCCGGTCAGGGACAGGGCGGTATAATAACACCCGGCATCATCACAGCAGCCGATCAGGCTAATCCGTTCCTTAATTCCACGCTTTCCATGATCTTACACAAATCCTTCTCCCCTTTGATTCCCAACATACTTCTTGCCAGCCTGGGCTTATTGTTAGCTGGCTGCTCGGTGCTGGCGCAGCCCAATTTTGCTCCGACAGGCCGGTTAAACAACACAGTTGAACCCCCGGCGGTTGTCGAGTTATCTGCGACGCCCTTCCAACCGCTGCCGACTGCAACCGCCACACCCACGCCGACCAGCATCCAGGTCTGGTTACCAGAGTGGATTCCGACCGGAATCGCATCCGCTGTGCAACTGCCTGCCCCGTTCGTTTTTGCGAAAAGCGCTGATCCAGCCGATATTCATCTGGAGATACGGGAGAACATTGCCTCAGACGACGCGGATTTTAGTTGGGTGTATGCGCTGGTAGCGCCGTTCCCAACCATAACGGACGGAATTTCTGTTGATGAATTGCAGCAAATTTGGAGTGGTACGGGAGATTTCTCGCAACAAATTCTGCTGGATGAGTCGACTTTAGCGGTATTTAGCCGGGTTTGGGGTGAACCAAACCTCTCTAAAATTCGTGTAGCCAATCGTGATGACCTTTTGGAAATTGCCTGGTCGGAAAAATTCACCTGGGCGATCCTACCTTTCGAAGAAATTGCCCCGCGCTGGAAAGTAATCAGGATCGGCGGGCTTTCGCCCTTTGACCGCGGCCTGGACTTATCGGCTTACCCCCTTACTGTAAAATTTAGCTGGCAGGGGCAAACCTCAACCGGCCAGGCAACGGTCAGCGACTTGCGGAATGCAGGAATTGCAAGCACCAACCGCGATGAAAGCAAACTCACCCGCGTGCTGCTGACCGGGGTAACCGCCCTGGTCCGGTCAACGGCAGAACGCATGGAAACTATGGGCATTGATTACCCGATTGGTGATGTCCTGCCCTGGCTGCTTGACGCTGACTTCACCCATATCAGCAATGAAGTTTCCTTCAACGATCAGTGTCCCCCGGCCATCCCGGTGCGTCTGGGAACACGCTTCTGCAGTGACCCGAAGTATGTCGAATTGCTGGAACAGATCGACGTCGAGATTGTTGAGCTGACTGGCAACCATCTGGTTGATTATGGGCGCGAGGCGCTCTCCAAGACGTTGGAAATGTACCGCGACCGTGACATCTTGACCTACGGCGGCGGCGCTAACTTGAATGCAGCGCTGCAACCGCTGGTTATCGAACATAACGGCAACCGGATTGCCTTTTTGGGGTGCAACCGGGCTGGCCCGCCAAGTGACTGGGCTACTGAAGACTTACCGGGTTCAGCGCCGTGCGACCTGGAGCTTATGGCTTCCCAGATCCAGAACTTGCTGGAAGAGGGCATCCTGCCTATCGTAACCTTCCAGCATTATGAGTTGGACGATACCATGCCCTCCCGACAGGCCCAGCAGGAGATGCAGAAAATGGCTGGAGCCGGGGCAGTAATCGTCTCCGGGTCGCAAGCGCATTTCCCGCATGGCTTTGCCTTTATTGGCGACAGCTTTGTGCACTATGGCCTTGGGAATCTATTTTTCGACCAGATGTATACTTTCAACCGCCGAGAATTTCTCGACCGGCATATCTTCTATAATGGCCGATACCTTGGTGCGGAGATCCTGACTGCTGAACTGGAGGATTTTGCCCGCCCGCGGCCGATGACGGATAATGAACGCACTCGCATGTTGACCACTTATTTTGAGGTCAGCGGCTGGCAGATCAACGATCAGGATTAACGATGCGAAAACTGATTTTCACCGTTATTATTTTCATTTTTTTGCTAACCGCTTGTTCCCAGCCGCCTGTCGAACCGACGGTAGCGGTCGAAGGGACTCTGGCGCCGAATGAAACGATAGCCGCAACACAATCGGTCGAACCGACTGAAGCAGTAATACCCACAGCGACCGCTATTCCACTGCGCAGTTTGACGGTGTGGACCGATCCTGCACTGCCGACCATGCTGCTGGACCAAGTAAGGATGCTCCCCGCTGCCGCCTCCCAGGATGAGGCCGCCCTAAAATTGGGATTGGCGCAAAATTCTGCGGACGACGTCGAGTGGATTTATGCGCTGGCAGCTCCTTTTTCCTCGCTGCTGGATACAATGACCCTGGCTGACCTTGAGGACGCCTGGCAGGGTTTGCAGGAACCTTCCCCAGTCATCTACCTTGAATCAGCCACGTTGCGCGCTCTAGAGCCGCTCCTGGGCGCTCCTGACAGCAACGTGCAGATATTGCCAGCCGACGAGATCTTAGCCGCTGCCTGGGACACACCGGGGGCGCTGGCTTTGGTTCCTTTTGAAGCCCTCGAACCCCGCTGGAAAGTGATTGCCCTGGACGGGCAATCGCCGGTGCGCAATGATTTTCAAGCCACTGCCTACCCACTGAAAGCATATTTCGGTTGGCAGGGTAAAGAGGAAGCTTTAGCCGCTTTGCAGCTGGCTGTCACGGACGGCGAATTCCCGCAACTTACTTCCAACCGCGACCCCTCCCGTATGACGGTGTTGATCATGACCGGGGTGACCGCGCTGGTGCGCGCCACGGCGGTCAAAATGGAAGAAAAAGGCATGACTTACCCGGGCGAGGCGGTGCGGGATTGGTTGATCAATGCCGACCTGACCCATATCAGCAATGAGGTGTCTTTTTCGCCGGTTTGTCCGGATCCAGTCTCCTACCCAGGCCCGCTCATATTTTGCAGCAAACCGGAATATATCGAACTGCTGGATGATGTCGGCACGGATATTATCGAATTGACCGGCAATCACGGCGTGGATTGGGGCCGCGATGCACTGGCGTACTCGTTGAATCTCTACCGCCAGCGCGGCTGGGCATATTATGCCGCCGGCGAGGACGTTTTCCAGGCACGCGAGGCCGTCACAATCGAGCATAACGGCAATAAACTGGCGTTCATTGGTTGCAACCCGGCCGGACCGGAGTTCATCTGGGCGACCGAAACGCAATCCGGGGTAGCGAATTGCGATTACCCATGGATGTGGGAGCGCATTCGCCAATTGACCGCTGAAGGCTACCAGGTAATCGCCACGTTCCAGTATTTCGAGGCCTACCGGCATTATGTCGAGCCGTTCGAGGAGCGCGACTTCCGCTCCATGGCGGATGCCGGCGCAGTGATTGTCAGCGGAAGCCAGGCGCATCATCCCATGGCGATGGAGTTCTACCAGGGCAGTTTTATTCACTACGGCCTGGGTAACCTGTTCTTCGATCAGATGCACAGGGGCGGCCTGATCCCGGATGCAACCCGAAAAGAGTTCATCGACCGCTATGTGTTTTATAATAATCGACATATCTCTACCGAAATCCTCACCGCCATGCTGGAAGATTACGCCCGCCCGCGGCCTATGACTGCTGCGGAACGCTATGATTTTTTGACCGAGATTTTCGCAGTCACCCGCTGGGGCGACGTGCCATAAGGTTTCCCGAGGAGGACCAGACATGAGGATTCATGATATTTCACTTACCGTAACACCAAAACTTCCCACCTGGCCTGGCGATCCTAAAGTTGATTTGGAACGGGTGGAAAAAATCGAGGATGGCGCGAACGCCAATGTCTCCCGCATGTCGATAGGCGTGCACACCGGGACGCACGTGGATGCTCCGTTCCATTTTCTCGCGGACGGCACGTCCATTGAAACCTTGCCACTGGAGGTGCTTTTTGGCGCGGTCCAGGTGATCGAGCTGGGGAGCGATGTCGATTTGATAACTGCCGAAGTAATCCAATCTGCCAGCTTGATCCAGGGCGTCACCCGGGTGCTGTTTAAAACGCGTAATTCGCAATATTGGGCGCGCGGCGAAACAGAATTCCAAACCGGGTTCGTGGGTATCTCTGCGGATGGGGCTGAGTTCTTGGTGAAGCAGGGCATTCAACTGGTTGGCATCGATTACCTGTCCATTGCCCCCTATAAACAGTCCAAACCGACTCACCAAATCCTTTTACGGGCCAAAATTGTGGTTCTGGAAGGCGTGGACCTCAGCCAGATTAAGGCAGGGGTATACCAATTGGCATGTCTCCCGCTCAAGTTGGGCGGTTCGGATGGAGCCCCGGCGCGAACCGTTCTGATCGAACAGTAATCGCGAACGATTGTACGCGTTTAGCCGCGCGTCAAAAGCGTCAAACCGCCGTCCACCACGATAACCTGACCGCGGATCATCGCGGCGTCGGGTGAACAAAGAAAGGCGACCACCCCAGCCACATCCTCGGGCTGTACCAGCCGGCCAGCGGGCGTGTTGGCCACGGCTCGCGTGAGCACATCAGGGTCGGAGAGCGAGGCGAAATGTTTGAGGGCATCTGTCTCGACGATCGACGGCGAGACAGCGTTCACCACTATTTTTTCCGGCGCCAGTTCGACTGCCAGATAGCGCACCAAGGCTTCCAGCGCGGCTTTGGACGCGCCGACAGCCACGTAATCGGGCAGGACGCGTTGCGAACCCAGGCTGGTGATCGCAACGATGCTGCCTCCACCGCGGGCCTTCATCAGTGGAACAGCGCATTGGGCTGCAAATAGCAGCGCGCGCGCATTGACGTTCAAGGTGTGGTCCCAGCCGGTTTCTTTTTGCAGCATGGCGGGGCGGTTGAAACCTGAGGCGGCGTTGCTGATAAAAATGTCCAAGCCGCCCAATTCAGCTTCTATTTGAGCAAACAGGCGCTGAATATCTTCAAGTTTGCCAACGTTGGCCCGAAATGTTAACGCCCGGCGTCCCATCGATCGGGCAGCTTCGGCGGTTTCCTCAGCCGGGGTTTGGTTGCGCACATAATTAATGACAATATCCGCACCCTGCTGCGCCAAGCGCAGCGAGATGGCTTTCCCAATGCCGCGCCCGCCGCCAGTGATCAAGGCAACTTTGCCAAGAAGGGGTAAGGGATGAGTCAAGGCGTTTAACCCTCTACCGGAGGTGAAAAGCGGATCGGGCGCAGGTACGACCGATCAAATCGGGTGATACCATTCGGTCCGAGCCGGGCAAGTTCGTCATACACTTCCTGGCAGTTATGGCGCAAACTGCCAACGTCCACGCCGCGGCAATAGGCGGGAAAAGGCTCCAACCAGGGCATGCAGCGGTGGTACACCTTGACCGCCCCGCGAAAGTTTTGCTGGAGGATATGGTGGTACATGACTGCCACCTGCAAAATTCCGCGGTACAAATCGCGGATGGTACTGTTGTCTTCACGCCAGGCGAGTTCGAGCGCTTCATGAGCCTCGAAATATTCTCCAGCATTGAAGAGGTTCAACCCAATTAAAGCCTGGGGATGGAAAACGCCGTGGTCACAGGCAACGCAATGCGCCTTGCTATTACCAGTAAATGAGTTCTGCCGGAATGATGGCATAAGTTTCCTGCATTCTAGGATGCGGCGATTATAGCACAGGCATCCTTCTGCCTTAAGAAACAAGTCATACGAAAGGTTTTATGATAGGATTCCAATTAAGCTTTCGAAATGGACGCTCTCTCCGAGGATTTATGTCTCCCATCCAAGACAACGAAATATTACCGCTCTCGCTAGAATATAGCTTTTGGACCTGGTCTGCCCAGGGCAAGGTCAGTCCCATCCCGGTAACCCGCGCCAAGGGCGTTTATTTTTGGGACGCCAACGGCAAACGCTACCTAGATTTCAATTCCATGACGATGTGCGTCAACATCGGGCACGGCGACGAACGGGTGATCGAGGCGATGGCGCAGCAGTTGCGTGAACTGCCTTTCGCCGCTCCCGGCATGGCAACCCGCGCCCGGGCTGAACTGGGACAGCTGCTGGCTGAGATAACCCCTCCAGGCTTGAGCAAGTTCCTTTACACATTAGGCGGAGCGGACGCCAACGAGAATGCAGTCAAACTGGCGCGGGGTTACACCGGCCGGCACAAAATTTTGACGCGCTACCGCAGCTACCACGGTGCAACCGCCGGGGCGATGGCGCTGACCGGTGACCCGCGCCGCACAGCCTGGGAACCGGATCTGATGCCCGGCGTGGTGCACTTCCTGGACCCCTACAGCTACCGGTCAACCTTTCACCGGGGCAAACCAGAAATCAGCGAAGCGGAATTTGCGCGCGATTATCTTAATCACCTGGACGAGATCATCCAATACGAGAATCCAAATACCATTGCTGCCATTTTGATGGAGACAGTGACTGGCACCAACGGCGTTATTATCCCGCCGGAAGGTTACCTGCAGGGCGTGCGTGCGATCTGCGATCGTTACGGGATCGTCATGATCAGCGACGAGGTGATGAGCGGCTTTGGACGCACTGGCGAATGGTTTGCCGTCAATCACTGGAACGTGGTGCCGGATATGATCACCATGGCGAAAGGATTAACGTCTGCTTATGCACCGCTGGGCTGCGTGGCAATGAAACCTGAAATAGCGGCTGCGTTCGACGACCGGATCTATGAAGGTGGGCTGACCTTCAATGCACATCCGGTGTCGCTGGCAGCCGCGATTGCCAATATTCGCGTCATGCAGACTGACCGCTTGATGGAAAAAGCACGCGAGAGCGGGAAAGTGATGGCGGATATGCTGGCGGAACTTGTCGACCGGCATCCTTCGGTCGGCGAGGTGCGCTCGATTGGGCTTTTTGGCATCATCGAGCTGGTCAAAAATAAAGCAACCCGCGAGCCGCTCTCCCCCTGGAATGAAACCAACGCCACCATGACAGCGGTCAAAAAATACCTGCTCGATCATGGCGTGTTCTTGTCCATCCACTGGCACACCATTCTGCTGCTGCCGCCATTGATCATTACCCCTGAGCAGCTGGCGGAAGGATTTGCCGTGATCGATCAGGCGTTGGAAATCGCGGATAAAGCCGCTGTATTGTGAAACTTTTCCGGCTGCATTGCATCTTATTAATAGCCAAAAAATATTTACTGGAGAACACGCATGGAATTACAGTTAAATTTATCATCGCCGCAGGCTGATGCTGAGAAAAAAGTTGAAAAAGTGCTGGTACTGGGGGCTGGTCCGGCGGGAATGTCTGCAGCGCTGTACGCTGCACGCGCGGAGTTGAACCCGCTGGTATTAATTGGTACTGAGTTGGGTGGGCAGGCTTCGCTGACGTTTACCATCGAAAATTATCCGGGCTTCCCGGATGGGGTTGGCGGAGCGGAACTGGGTGAATTATTCAAGAAACAGGCGGAGCGCTTTGGCGCCCGATTTGAATACGACATGGCAACTGAAGTCGATTTTAGCCGCCGGCCATTTGCTGTGAAGACTTACGGAAAGACAATTCTGGCGGAGACGGTAATCATCTCCACAGGAGCTGCCCCCAACCACCTGAACATTCCGGGTGAAAACACGCTAATCGGGCGCGGGGTGTCCTATTGTGCCACCTGCGACGGTTGGTTCTTCAAAGAGAAAAAATTGGCCGTTATTGGCGGCGGCGACAGCGCGCTGGAAGAGGCTTTATTCTTAACGCGCTATGCGTCTTCGGTGACCATCATCCACCGCCGGGATGAATTACGCGCAGGCGCGATTTTGCAGCGCCGGGCAAAGGAGAATCCGAAGATCAGCTTCGTCTGGAACACGGTTGCGGAAGAAATTATTGGCGAGAATGGCGTGGAGGGATTGAAACTCCGCAACATGGTAACCGGCGAGAAATCCACCTTTGCGGCTGACGGCGTCTTCATTTTCGTCGGACACACGCCCAACACTCAGCTTTTCAAAGGGCAGTTGGAAATGGACGACAAGGGTTATATCAAGACCGACTTGACCATGACCACCAACATCCCCGGAGTGTACGCAGCCGGCGAGGTGATGGACTCGCATTACCGCCAGGTGGTCACGTCGGCAGGAATGGGCGCAGCCGCAGCCATTCAGGCCGGGCGTTTCATGGAAGAGCACAGCCTTGAACAGGCTGTTGCCGAGAAATAAAGCTGAGCGTTATTTCAGATATAAAATGCCGCTCTTTTGAGCGGCATTTTGGTTGTTTATACCTGTTTACGGGGTCGGGGTGGTGGCTGCCCCGCCAGTGCTCCACCAGACAAATGCTCGGGCAGCGCTGGAAGCGCCTGACGGTTCGTAAATCGGTTTGCCGTCGATGGCGGAGCCAATTTGGCGCACAGGTACCACGAACCACTTGAGCACGTGCGGCATGGAGTCGCTGGGGCGGAAGGTCGCCGGGAGTATGAATTTGGTGTCCGAGACATATTCGGTCAGCTTGCGCCCCTTGCCTTCGGTGATATCTTCCACCGTCACAGCGTAGGCTTCATTCTGGCGCAGCGTTCCGACTGCTGCCCATTGCAGGGTTATGCTGTCATTGGCTGCGGTGAAGATTGCCCCGTCAGCCGGCAGTAGCAGGTTAGGTGCAGCATAGGGCGGCGGGTTGGTGGGGGTGGGGGTTGGACCGGCGGTTGGCAGGCGTTCGCACAACGGAATAATCAACGGCATCCCTTCGTACACGACATCTGATGCCAGCCCGTTGTAATTTTGGATTGCCTCCATGGAGACGTTGTAGGCACTCGCGATTGCGAACAACGTATCATTGGGCAGCACCATGTATTCAACTTTTTGGCAGGCGGTATCGGTGGCATCGGCAGCGCTCAACGTTTGGGTGGGCGCCGGTGACGCGGTTGGCGTTGGCTGCGGGATCAGCAGTTTTTGGCCAAGCGAAAGCGTGTCGCAGGCAGCCGACAGGTTGTTCATCGTGATGATGCTGTTGACCGATACATTGTAGCGCGACGCAAGGACGATGCAGTTATCGTTGAGGGCAACGGTAATTTCAACAGGGGGCAGCGGCGTCCAGGTGGCTTCGATGGTGGGGGTTGAGGTAGCCGTCGGTGTCATGGTGACGGTTGGCGTCTGGGTTAAGGTAACGGTCACAGTAGGTTCGATCACCTGGCCGGTGCCGCGTAGCACGCCAAAAACCGTCCCGGCGCCGATCGCCAGGATCAGCAGAATCAAGCCAATCGCGATGGGCAGCGAGAGGGTGACTTCGGGTAGTTTGGGGCTATGTACCGAGGCAGCGGCAGCCGGTTTTTTTTCTTTACTTTCCCCGACCGTGAAGGAGCGTCCGCAGACCAGACAACGGGTGGCGTTTTCGGCTAAGCGAGTGCCACAGGTAGGACAAGTTTTGGTTTTTTGTGAGGTATCTTCTGGGCTCATAGGCTTGATCAATAGTGAACCGGGGTACTACCCCCGGCGCGCAAATTATAACATACTCGAAAATCGTCAAGAGATTTGCTGGTTTTTGCCCCCCGGTCTGGTTTGTGATATGCTACGGACATGTCCGAACCGACCAGCCTGTATTTCCACATTCCGTTTTGCCGCCACCGCTGCAGTTATTGCGATTTTAACACTTATGCTGGCCTGGACGGATTAATCTCTGAATATATGGCTGCCTTGCGGCGTGAAGCCGCCTGGGCCGGTCAGGCTGCCGGAGTACGTTTGCAGACACATACCATCTTCCTGGGCGGCGGGACGCCATCCCTGATCCCGGCAGGTGAACTGGCTGCGCTGCTGGAAACTTGCAGAAAATACTTTGATGTGCTGCCCGACGCCGAAATCACGCTGGAGGCGAACCCCGGCACAGTAACGCTTGACTCGTTGAGTGCGCTGCGCCAGGCGGGATTCAATCGAATCAGCCTGGGGATGCAATCGGCCAATGCTGTGGATTTGATGCTGCTGGAACGCCAGCACGATACGCTGGACGTCATTCGCGCGGTGGAGTGGGCGCGCAGGTCAGGTTTTGATAACCTGAATCTCGACCTGATCTATGGGCTGCCCGCTCAGCCGCTCGAACGCTGGCAAGCGACATTGAAAACAGCGATGGACCTGCAGCCAGAGCATTTTTCGCTGTACGCACTCTCGATCGAGCACGGTACGCCTTTCCGGCACTGGCTGGAGCGCGGTCTGGTCAGCGCGCCCGACGATGACCTGGCGGCAGATATGTTCGAGTGGGCTTGCGAGCGGTTGGAAGCCGCCGGATACGGTCATTACGAAATCTCCAACTGGGGGCGATATAGCGGGGATGGGATGCTGGCCTGCCGACATAATCTGCAATACTGGCGCAACCTGCCGTACCTGGGTCTGGGCGCCGGCGCACACGGTTATGTCAACGGGGTGCGCACAGCCAATCTGCGCGGCGTGCGGGCGTACATCCAGAATATGAACACCGGCCGGGCAGCCGATTTTCCTGCTGGAACTGCGGTCGAGTCGGCATTGCCCATTGACCGCTGGACGGCGATGCAGGAACACCTGATGGTCGGGCTGCGCTTGCTGGACGAAGGAGTTTCCAACCAAACCTTTCAGCAGAGGTTTGGAGCCAGCCTGGAACAGGCTTTTCCCCACCAGATTGCGCATCTGCAAGAGGTGAGCCTGCTGGAATGGGCTGGCAGCAATCATGATATCCTGCGGCTGACCCGGCGCGGCTGGCTGCTAGGCAATCAGGTATTCTCGGAATTTGTTGATCTGGAAGAAACAGAGGTTTAAGACTGCCAATCAAGGCCGCGCCCTGTCCGCAGGACAATCTGCGATTGAGCTTGTCGAAGGGCAGTACACCTTGGCTTCGACAGGCTCAGCCAGCGGTGTGCCCTACGGGCAGCCAGAGGAGCGCTGGCGGTCACTGAGCTTGTCGAAGTGTCGACAGGCTCACTCACAGAGTGCTCCACCCGAAGGGTGCTCTATGAGTGAGGGCAGCCAGCGAGTGATTAGCTGACGATCACGCGCGTGCCGTAACCGCGCTGCTCAACGGTTTCGGGGGCGCTGATCGGTGTAACCCAGCGGAAAACCCATTTAGCCTCTTCGGAGCGCATGTTGACGCAACCGTGGCTGCGCGGGGTACCAAAGTCATCATGCCAGTAAGTGCCGTGGAAGGCCACGCCGCTGGTCTCGAAGAAGGTGGTCCAGGGGACACCGGGCAATTCATAATCCTCGGGGTTACCGCTCAGCCGTCCGTCTCCCATATGCTTGGAAGGCATCTTGGAAAACACATTAAAGCTGCCCTTGGGGGTGTTCCACGGCAACTGGCCGGGGGGCGAATAATCCAGCCCGGTCGAGACATTGGTCTCGAATACCGCCACATCGTCTTCATAGCAGATGATCTTTTGGTGCCCGATAATGACTTCAATCTTTTTCTTGTGCTGTGGGACGTCTGGCGAGATTGGAGCGAACTCTTCGGGCTGTACCATGCGCAGATGCCTGGCCGGTACGTGGTAATCGACCCCCAATAGTTCGTCGATCAGCTTATACCAGGGCTCGCCGTCCGGGCCTTCTTCAACAGCGTGCACCCAGTGAGCGGAGGAATTGTACAGGCGGTAGAGTGTTTCCCAGCCTTGGGAGCCGGTGTAGCGCATGGCCTGGGTGAAGGGGACGGTCACCTCGCCCAGCTGACCGGTTTCCGGGATGGATTCAGCCACCGGGTTGTATCTGATTTGAGAGCGTACCACGTTCGCGCGGTGCATATAACCGCCCCAGACGCGGTACCAGACTGGGTTGTAAGCCGGGCCCTCGTCCGCGATAACTTCGTAGTAGATGTTGACCAATTCGTCGCGGTAGCGCTGGAAGAGAATCTGGCTCTTGTCCGAAGGGCGCGCATACACGGAGACCGAACGCACAGTCACCCGACCAATGTCATTGGCGGTTGAATTGCTGTCTTCGCCGGAAAAGGGGCGAAAGCCCAGCCCGGTCACCCCGGCGGCGGAAAGCAGCTTGAGGAAGGCGCGGCGAGAGATAGTTGTGCCCATAATGGTTGCATTATACCAATTTTGGGATTATCAAGCTACGCGCGATCCCTAAAGTAGGAACGGCGCGCGAGCCGCTCCTACTAAAAAATAACCTACAATTATCCGGTATGGATGCGAACTGGGTCGCAATTATTTCAGCCGGCGCGGGCGGGATTGCAGCTTTGCTGGCGCGGCGCATGATGCGGCTGGCTCCGACGCGCGACATGATCAGCGTCAACTTTGGCATGATCTTCCTGATGCTGCTGCCCGCCGCTCCATTCTTCTGGTATTTCGAGTTTTCCTGGCTGGCGGCGGTGTTGTTCCTGCTGGCTGCGCTGATCGATGTGGCAGCCAACATTTTTTACTATTTGACCTTTGAAAAGCTGCCGGCGGTGACGGCCAGCGCGGTGATGGCGCTCTCGCCGCTGGCAGCGCTGGCACTGCAACCCTGGCTGACTCCCGGCTTTCACTTGAGTCTTTTGAACATCCTTGGAATTGGGCTGGTGGTTGGCGGGTTGATCCTTCTGGCGCGCGGCAGCCCCAACGGCGGCGTAGCCGGGCAGAGGGTGGAAGTCAAAGCGCGGCATCTGGCATACCCATTACTGGCTGCACTGTTGTTCGGCGTCAATGTGTTTCCGGTTCGCATGCTGATTGCCAATCAGTGGACCAACCCGTACAGTTTTTACCTGTTGCGCGCGCTGCTCATCGCGGCGCTGACCAGCCTGGTGTTGCGCCCGCAGCTGGGTTGGTTGAGCCGGCTGCGGGCGGTCAAAATCGGCGGCCGGCTGCTGTTTGTGATTGCTCAATGGCTGTTGCTACTGACTGCGCTGGAAAAGGGCAGCCCGGCAGTGGTCAAGACGCTGGCGGATACCTCGCCGTTGTTTGTGCTGGCGCTGTCAGGTGCGGTACTGGGGGAGAAAGTGAGGGGGCGGCAGGTGCTGGGCGCGCTGCTGACGGTGGCAGGTATGGCGCTGGCGGTAGGGTAACCGTGTCAAGCGCCAGGTGACAAGTATGTGTTGTCCTGATATATATTTACAATTAAGATAGTTAGGTATCAGGATGACCAACACAATTTGCATTGTTCCGTTGCGCGCAGAGTTAATTTGTAAACCATTCGGGCCGGTGAAAGATGAGTCGCAAAGTACAGCGGGTTAAATACCATCTCGATCCCAGGAATATACAGAAACTACCATCAGGAGAGATAAAGGCGATCTTAAGAGGCGCAGATGAAATGATTGCGCAGGGCGGCCGGAGTCTGTTGGTAAAAGTCATGAAAGGCTCTAAGGCAAAAGAGGTGCTGGAACGCGAACTCAATCATTGCCCCGTATACGGTTACTATCGCGACTTATCTGATGAAGACGTCCTGGCAAGAATCGATTGGGTAATTATTAACGGCTATTTGCGAATTGAGTATGATTATCGCTTGCCCTTATTGACCTATACAGGTGCCGGTTGGGAAATCGAAAAAGAAACGATTTCTGATGAGTTGCTCGAAGGTTTTGACCAACTCCTGGAAAATGGCCAACGGCCATACGATATGAGTTTTTTGAAAGACAGAAATCGGGACCTGATCTGGCACTTGCTGGATAAGATTGAAAAACGGGGAGATCCAAAGTATATTCCGGTGCTGGAGGACTGGTATTTGATTGAATACAAGAAAGTAAAGGAAAGAATTCGACAGGTCATCACACATTTATCAATAAGTTGATGGTAAATACAGTTATGCAAATGATAAGTTACGGAACGACACAGGGGTCGTTCCCTAGGAGGAGAAGCGCGATCCGCAAAGGTGGGACCTTCGGTCAGCCTGCGCGCGCGGTCGCTCACAAAGCGCCCTGCGGGCGGAGACCGGCGCGATCAAGGTTGGTGATTCTTTCCGCCAAAAATGGAAAATTCGTTTGACACTAGCCTAAAATGTCGCTATCATTCGATGCGTCTGTTTTCCAGGCGTCAAGAAGCGGGTGTTATTCGTTTAACCTCGCTTTTTTCCTTGCCCCAGGTCAGCATCAGCAGCGTTCGCATAATCTGACAAACTTCTCTTCTTCGGGCAGCACAAGACTATCATTTCAGGGAGGCACAATTTATCGATCAGGACAGAGTGTTAAAAAATGACACAGCGATTTTGATGGACTCTCTTATCTTCTGGCTAAAGATTTGAATAAAAAAGGTGCAATATGGATCACATTTTGAAATGTCATGAAATCATTCGGAATAACTTTGTGCGCGGCGAAAACTGCTATCTCTATGATGATCTAGGGAAGAGGTATATCGACTTCGAATCCGGTATCTGGTGCACAGCGCTTGGGCACAATCATCCCCGTATTACTCAGGTGATTGAAAATCAGGTCCGCGACATCATGCATCTTGGGACGCGCTATCCGAATCGAAAAGTTGACGAAGCTGCCGTAGAAGTGCTTGATATTGTCGGATTGGAAGGGAAATGTGTTTTCCTGAGTTCAGGGTCGGAAGCGGTTGAATTTGGCGCGCAGATGATCAGACGAGTCACGGGAAGAAAATTGCTTCTCACACTATCGAATTCTTATCTAGCTGCATACGGTTCGGCCGGAAACAAAAACCCTGAAGAATGGTACCAGTTTGATTGGAGCACACAGGAAAATCCAGCGTCCACGCGCAAACTCGATGAAATTCCATTCGACCAGATTGGAGGTTTCGTGTTTGAACCGGGTGGAAGTGGTTCTGCGTTTGTAAAATTTCCGCCGAAGTCGCTGGTGCAAAATATTGTCAATCGAATCAGGCAATCCGGGGGGTTGGTGGCAGTCAATGAAGTCACCACTGGTATGGGTAGAACTGGCAAGTGGTTTGGCTTTCAATATTACGATATCCAACCTGATATTGTTTCTATCGGAAAAGGCCTGGGCAATGGTTACCCGGTAAGCGCCATTGCGATCAAAAGTGAGGTTGCAGAAAGAATCGAGAAGAGTAATTTGCATTACGCTCAGTCACACCAAAACGATCCCCTGGGTTGTGCGGTTGCAAAAGAAGTAATCACAATTATGCGGGAAGAAAGTCTGATCGAGAGAGGAGCGGAGGTTAGTCAATTCTTTTTAGAAAGTTTAATAAAAATGACCTCCCAGTATCCCATTGTAAAAGAAGCGCGTGGGAGGGGAATGTTACTCGCAGTGGAGTTCCAGCCGCATGAAAATTTTTCGGCGGTAACTGCGTTCCAGGAATTATATAAGAATAGATTCCTGGTAGGTTATTATCCTGCGGGGAACATCCTGCGCTTCGATCCCGCTTTGACAATGGAGAAGGAAAATATTCAACAGCTTGTAGATTGCCTGGAGGATATCTTAAAAACTGTGACTTGCTGATCAGGTAAAAAAGTTATTCCAATTCCGGTGATTGGCTTGACATAAAAGGGGCACCCTCTTATAATTTGACGGCTTTTCTAAAGAATGAAATGAAAGTGACAGGAGTTTGAAATATGGTTCCACATCCAAAACGGAAACATTCGAAGGGCCGCCGCGATCGCCGGCGCTCACAAGACGCTCTGACCGCCACTAACCTGGTGCAATGCAGCAATTGCGGCGAAATGCGGCTTTCCCATACCGTTTGCCCCAAATGCGGCTACTACCAGGGCCGTGAAATTGTGGCAATGGGCACTGAAGAAAAGAAGTCGTAATTTTTTGATATTCATCAAAAAACATGAAAACCCCCGAATAATTTCGGGGGTTTTCATGTTGCTAGCCGGCTAACGGATTACGTCGGCTGCGTATTACAGGTATTAAAACGTGTCTTGGTTCGGTTCAATGGGCGGTTTCATAAAATCCTTGTAGTGAAAGAGCATGCGGGTTGGCAGCATCCCTTTGATGGTGATGTAGGCCTCCACCGGTTTCGTCGATTCTACTTTGCCCTGCTCATGAAACAAGGAAATCAACTGACCATCCCGGTAGGGGATATGCACGGTGACCTGGGTGTAGTTTTCGAAAAGCTGCCCCTCGATCATCCGCAACAAATCCTCGGCGCCCTGGCCTGTTAGTGCTGAGATGGGGATGGTGGGCGTGCGTTGAGATAGCGATGCGCTGATGGTTTCAGGGCTCGCCAGCCGGTCGATCTTGTTGAGCGCAGTCACCATCGGGATATCCTGCGCACCGATATCGACGAGCGTCTCCTGCACCGACTGCCATTGCTCCAGCGCGTTCGGATGGGTGACATCCAGCACGTGCAGCAGCAAGTCCGCTTCGTTGATTTCCTCCAGCGTGGCGCGGAAGGCAGCCACCAGCATAGTAGGCAGCTTTTGGATGAAGCCTACAGTGTCGGTGAACAGCGCGGTGTGTCCGGCTGGCAATTCTACCCGGCGGGTGGTCGGATCGAGGGTAGCAAACAGTTGGTTGGCCACATAGACATCCGAGCGCGCCAGTTTGTTGAGCAGCGTGGATTTTCCGGCATTGGTATAGCCCACCAGGGCGACGGTCGGTACATTGGAGCGCCGCCGCTGCTCGCGGTAGCGGTGCCGGTGAGCGCGGACTTTTTCCAGTTCTCCCTTCAGGTGGGTGATCCGTTTATGAATCTCCCGACGATCCACCTCCAACTGAGTCTCACCGGGGCCGCGTAAGCCGACCCCACCAGTGGAACCGGTGCGACCCCCGCCACCGCCTGCCTGGCGCGCCAGGTGCGTCCAGGCGCGCGTCAGACGCGGCAACCGGTACTCGTAGTACGCCAACTCGACCTGCAGGATCCCTTCGCGGGTATCTGCATGCCGGGCAAAAATGTCGAGAATCAGCGCGGTACGGTCAAGAATGCGCACCTGGTCGCCGAATTTTTCTTCCAATTCCCGCTGGTGGCGCGGTGAAAGTTCGGAATCAAAGATAACCAGGTCTGCCAGGGTTTCTTCGACCAGGATTTTTAGCTCTTCCACCTTTCCCGAGCCAATATAGGTCTCCGGGTTGGGTTTATCAAGCTTCTGAGAGGTTTCGCCGACGATATCCAGTTCAGCAGTTTCCGCAAGCAGCGCCAGTTCTGCCAGTGAGTCATCCAGCGTCATGAGAGCAGGCTCTCCGCGCAGCTCCACGCCCACCAGAAAGGCGCGTTCGCGCGGCGGAGTCGTTGATTCAGTTGATTTCTTAGCCATGGCGTTCGAATTCCCATGTAAAACTTTATGTAAATTGTGAAACGGTTTCCCCGTCAATTCAGGGGATTGTCAGGTGAGTTTCCCTGCGGTCAGCGGGTTGTAATCCACTGATAGAGGGTGTCGCCGACAATATTCAGGCTTTCAGCGGAGACTTTATCGAGCGTGTCCTGGGTTGTGTGCCAGTACGGGTAGTCAAAATCGATCAAATCCACCGCACGAATGCCGCGCCGCAGAAAAGGGGTGTGGTCATCGAGCATTGCGAATTTATATTCAGGAACGAAAAAATTCGCATAGCCTAATTCTGCAGCCGTATTCCAAATTTCACGGGTTAAATCACCATCGGAATTTCGCTCCATATAAATATTCAAATCGGCATCGCCGATCATATCTACAATGATAACCGCTTCGGGTAATTTTGTCTCTGGCAGGCTTTCTGCCAACGCAGAAGAACCTAGGATCCAATCCCAGCCGGGTAGGTCACCTTGATCCTCTACATCGAAAAATGTCAGCCATATTTCCTGATTAAGGTTTGCGGGTAGACTGCGCGCCAGTTCGAGCAGTACCGCAGCCCCGGAAGCGCCGTCATTGGCGGCCGGTACGGGGGTTGCATGGTTGGCGGGGTTAAGATCCTGATCGGCAGCGAGGCGGGAATCAAAATGGGCTCCCAGGATCAGCCAGCGGCCGCTGCCGCGTTTGGCAATCACGTTTTTGACCGGATGCCCGCCGTAATTCGTTTCCTGCAGCGCAACATCCCAGCCAGCCTTTTCCAACTCAGCGGAAAAGTACTCGATGGCGGCCTGATGGGCCGGGCTGCCCGGAGTGCGCGCACCCAACTCGACCTGGGCTTTTACATCCAGGTAAGCGCGGTCACCGTCAAAACCAGCAGGGGTGGCTGCCTTGTCCGTCGCCCACCAGATTATGCTGACAACCAGAATGCCTACGGCTGCGATTGCGAGGATGGCACGTAGAGAACGCTTCATGGGTTACCTTTTTGGTCAAAATTCTACCACGAAGACGGTCAGATTGACCTGGCACATAACTTGCATCTTATTCGGTAATCTTGTATACTGCAACCTGAAAATAGGGAAATGCCATGTTTCAACTCCAGCACCCCCAAATCCGACCGGTAACCACTGCTCACCTGGCGCAGACGATGACCCTGCTCAACCAGACGGTGGACGAGCTTTATGAACAAATTCAGAAAGAACTTACCAATCCGGCATTGGAGTTGGTGGAAGAGCATCGCTGTCCGACATGCCACCGGGTCATGCCAAACGGGGGAATGTGCCCGGTATGCAGCCGGCCAAGTACACAGGCAGGGGACGAACCGGTTGTGTTTGTCTCTCCACGCGAGGATTTTTATCCCTCCAGCTCCGGCAGTGCAGAAAATATTCCCGACGAACCGCTTTCCCCAGCCGTCGAAGATCTGCCGACCTATGTCCTGCGGCAAATCGTGTCGGATCTGGAAGCGGATGACCGAAAAATTGCGGCTTACCTGTTAACGCACCTGGACGAAGACGGCTTCTTGACAGTCCCGCTGAACGATGTGGCGCGCTATTTCCACGTCCTCCCGTCTCAGGTCGAACAAATTAAAAAAGTCATCCAGCGGGCTGACCCGTTGGGCGTTGGTTCTTACACGCCGCAGGAAGCACTTCTGGTGCAGCTTGATGTGCTTAGTGAAACACGCTATGTACCGGCCTTGTCGGGCGCCATTGTCCGGGAAGGCATGGACCTGCTCAGCCGCCATCAGTATCCCGAACTGGCGCGGATGTTGAAAACCACCTTAGCGCAAATTCAAGAAGCGGTCAAGTTCATCACTGAAAACCTGAACCCGTTCCCAGGGCGGGCGCACTGGGGTGACGTCCGGCAGCCTTCTTCCGGTGGCGGACAAACCTACTATTATCCGGACATCATCATCAGTTACTTGAATGACATCCCCGATAACCCACTGGTGGTCGAGATTATTATGCCGATTCGCGGAACGCTGCGCATCAACCAGCTTTTCCGCCAGGCAACCCGCCAGGCGAGTGAAGAAGCCAAAGAAGGCATGAAATCCGAACTGGATCGGGCGGCGTTATTCGTCAAATGCCTCCAGCAACGCAATCACACTATGCAGCGCTTGATGCACAACGTGGTCGTTTTTCAGCGCGACTATGTGATGCATGGCGATCGATATATCAAACCGCTCACCCGGGCGCAGATATCCGTAGAATTGGATGTACACGAGAGCACAATTTCACGCGCAGTTTCGAATAAAACAGTACAATTACCCAATAAGCGCATCATTCCTTTGGCATCCTTCTTTGACCGGAGTTTGAATGTGCGGACTGCGCTGCGCGAACTGATTGAGGTCGAACGCAACCCCTTAAGCGATTCTCAATTGGTGGTAATGTTATCCAAGCAAGGATATGATGTTGCTCGCCGCACAGTTGCCAAATACCGGGCCATGGAAGGAATTTTACCGGCGCACCTCCGCCGAGTTTCACTTCCCGGCTAAACCTATTCCATGAAAGAAAAAACTCCTTCTCCGTTCCAGGCCTTATGGGGCAAACCAGCACAAAAAATTGACCCGGGGCGCCTGGCTCGGATACTATTGGATTTGGTGGCGGAACCTGCGCTGCTGTACGACGCGGCTCAGGGGCGATTTTTACACGCAAACAGTCCCTTCCTGGTGTTGACCGCTTACTCGGCTGCCGAAGTAACCAACACTCCAGACGTGGTACTTTTTGACGATTTTGATCCTACGGCGCTGGATACCGGGGAAGCCATCCAACTGGCGCTTAAATTACGCAACCGGCCAACGCTGCCGGTCGTCGTGCGTTTCACCCAGGTGGAGATGGCCAGTCAATGGTATGTGCTCCGCATAACCCCTTTGGTGGAACATCAGACCAACACCCGGGAGTGGCAGGAAAAGATCATTCATATATTGAAAACCCTGCCTGAGATTGTCCGTGACCAGGACCTGGACCAAGCTTTGAGCCAGATGATCACCATTCCGGGCGAGTTGTTCGATATCAATCTGGTCTGCATTTACCAGGCACAAAATGACGCCCCCGAGATGCGAAAAGTAAAAAGCGAGGAGCGGATTTCCTTTTTCCCTGAGACGCTGCCAGCCAGTGACCTGGTGCGTCTGGCAGGCTCCAACGTCTGGGTGCCTGGTAAACGAGTGGTCACCGAACTGCACCGCTCTGCACGGATTAGTGGATTGTTTTATGTGGCATCCGTAGCCCTGGGCGATCCAAAAGCTTCCATCGGTTTGCTGGCGGTTGGCGGAATCGATTCTCAACCCCCTCCGCTGTTGGTCGCGGTGATGGAATTGCTTGGGTCGTATATCAATATGGCTTACGAGAATTCCATCCGCAGCGAAAATTTATCCAAAGAAATCCACGAGAGCGCCCGCAAGACGACTGCGCGCGAGGTCATGTATGAATATGTCCAGGATGGCATTCTGGTACTGAACCCCAATCTAACCATTGCCGCGATTAACCCAGCCGCGGAATTGATCCTGGGGTACACCGACCATGAGGTCACCGGACAGCCTGTAGAAAATATCCTCATCAGCCCGGACCGGATCGCGGCAGTCCTGGCCAGCGCGGCAGAAGGAATTTCCACCCCAAATCTGGAGAGCATTACCATACATCACCGCGATGGGCAGACCTTCCCGGCAGATGTAAAAGTTCTCTCTTACGAATCCGATGGCCACGTTGCCGGTGTGGTGGTGATTTTCCGCGACATCAGCGAACACGAACAAATCCGCACTCAAACTCGTCAGTTGGAGCAGCGGGCGCTCCTGGGTGAATTCATGGGCGTTTTTGCGCACGAGGTGCTCAATCCGATCAATAGTATCTCCACCGGAGCCCAGGTACTGGCGCGAAAACTTGGGCCGGATCACCCTTCCATTGACCTGATCAACCGCATGGAGAATGATTGCCAGCGCTTGCATCACCAGATGGAAGTGCTTAAAAGCTATGCCAAACCCTACGAGCCCTTTCAGGAACCAGTTGAAATGGGCAGCCTGATTATGCGGGTAATCGAGCGCTGGCGTCCGCGCATGTCGCGGGTGAATGTGAATCCGGTATACCAGGTACCCGAAGGGCTGCCGAAGGTGATGGGCGATTGGCGCGCTCTGGAGCAGGTATTTACCAACCTGGTCAGCAACGCAACCGACGCGATGAGCCAAAATGGCGGTATACTATCCGTGAAACTGGATGTGACCACGGATGGCGCCAATCGAAAGCAAGTGGAAATTGCAGTTTCTGACAATGGGCCCGGCATTCCCGATGAAATTCGGGGGAGAATATTTGAGCCGTTTGTCACCACCAAATCGACCGGTACAGGTCTGGGATTGGCGATTACCAAACGAATTATTACCGCTCACCGTGGGGTCATAACGGTCAACACCTTCCCCGGCGGCACTGTTTTCACCGTAACCTTACCTACCATTGAGGACCAAGCCTGATGTCTATCACCGTTTTGATCGTCGATGACGAAGACAATGCCCGCGCGAATATATCCGAATATTTGACTCCGCTCAATTACGAAGTGCTGGGCGCTGCCACCCTGGCGGAGGCGCGCAAGTTTCTGCAACGGGGTGACGGCGACGTGGTCGTACTCGATGTTTCTTTGCCAGATGGTTACGGCCCCAGCCTGCTTTATGAAACAGCCAATATGCCAACGCGCCCGCCGATTATCATAATCACTGCCCACGGTGATATCGAGATGGCGGTCGATGCCATGAAAAATGGGGCGCATGACTTCCTTTCCAAGCCGTTCAAGTTGGACCAACTTGAAACCTCCATCCAGCGCGCCTTCGAAACCGTCCGGATGCGGCGCGAACTGGCCCATTTTCGCGAGGTGCAGAAAAACAACCTCGACTTTGTCCAGGGGCAGAACCCGGAGTTCAAGCGGATGCTGGAATTTGCCCAGCGCGCCGGTCAGATGCAGGTTTCGGTGCTGATCACAGGCGAGACCGGAGTCGGAAAAGATGTGCTTGCGCAGTACATCCATGCCAGCGGACCCCGCGCAAACAAACCCTACATCGCCATCAATTGCGCTGCCATTCAAAGCACGGTGCTTGAATCGGAATTATTTGGCTATGAAGCCGGGGCGTTTACCAGCGCCGAGAAGCGCAAACACGGTTTAATGGAAGTGGCGGATGGCGGCGTGCTCTTTTTGGATGAAATTTCGTCCATGCCGCTGGACATGCAGGCAAAACTGCTGCGCGCGATAGAGGAAAGCGCCTTCCGCCGGGTTGGCGGCACCACCCTGATCAAAGTCGACGTCCAACTGCTGGCAGCCAGTAACCGCAACCTGAAAGACATGATCGCTGCCGAGGAGTTCCGTTCCGATCTCTATTATCGTTTGAAGGTGGTGGATATGCATCTGCCTCCGTTGCGCGAACGGAAGGATGATATTCCGGAACTGGTCGGTTTCTTCCTGCGCCGGCGCAATGTCAAAATGGGGCAGAATGTAGAGAATATCAGCCCGCGCGCCATGGAAGCCCTGATGAGCTACAACTGGCCGGGAAATATCCGTGAGTTAAGCCACGCGATTGAACATGCTATCCTGTTCAGCGACGGTCAAACCATCGACCTGCCCGATTTACCATCTGATATCGCCCACAAAAATCAGCCAGCATAATTAATTTGGCACGTTACTTGCATCATTCCCATCTGACAGAGTATAGGAGGATGGGAATGAACATTTTAAGTTTGACTTCAACCGAGTTTTTTTTGATTTTGGCCGGGGTTGCGCTGATCATCGGCGTCCTTTTGATCATTATCGGGGTAATCGTCCTGATCTCGCGGGTGTTGGGCGGCGATGTGCGCAAAATCGCTGAGCAAACAGCAACCCTGGCACAAAAAGGGATCGCGGAAGAGGTTGCCGGACTGGTTGGCAATGCGTCAACGCTGGTTGAATCGTTGAACGGCTTGATTAAATCAGCCGCCGGCATAGGCGTCTTTCTGATCATCATTGGATTGCTGCTGCTGGCTGCTTCGTACGGTTTAGCCCTGCAGCTCCGATAGCCAGCTTTTTTTGGCGTTTGTTTCCTCCCTTTAGAGAACAGGAGCGATGATGCAACCTGCGGAAATTTTGGTTGAACTCAGGCGGGTCTTGTCTCCAGCAGACGCACCGTATGTGCTGGCTGCTTTATCAGAAGATGCGTTGGTGTGGAATTCACTCCAACAGCCGGAATTTTTGCATTCCGTCTTGTCGGATGAAAGCGTCATCCCGACTTCCTGGAGTCCAGCCAGCCTTGCTTTACGGCCGCTAGGCAACCGGGTCAGTTTTGCGGATTTGACCGCGGAGCATATTCCCGGGATCGAAGTTTCGCTGCGCAAACAAGCGTTAGAGGTATTGGAAAATACACTGCACAACAGTCAGCCGCCTGCCAATCTGGCTCAAGCCGGTTTGCTGGCATTGGCGCTGCGCGAACGCCGCCGAAAAACGCAGTCCTGGCGTGGTTTTTTAAACGAGTTGCTTTCGGTTCAAAATAAATCTACCAGCAGCCTGGTCGAATTATGGCAAACCCCGCTGGCCTGCCTGTACGGTATGATCTCGGACAAATGGGACTTCCTGGAATCGTTGTTGCCGCAAGATTCCATGCACCCGGCCATTGATTGGATCTCGCACATTATTTTGAGCAACCCACTGGATCTCCAGACTCAGGTCCAGATGATCCATGATCTGATGAGCCAACTGGTCGTCGAATACCAGGTGGAATGGTTACGCTATTTAACCGGGAAAGGCCGCTTTGCGCTGGCTTCCGGAATTGCCGATCAATTGCTGGTTACTGGTCGAGACTTTTTCGCAGCTCTGGAAGAACCTTTTCAACCAGATCATGCCGAATGGGTTACAGCCTCGCGCAAGGTGCTGGACAATCAACTGGCAGCCACCTTGTACCAGATCGCCGGCCGGCCGTTGCAGGCAGGGATTTACCTGGATAAGACCCGCAGGCTGTTGCAGCACTGGCTGGTCGGATCTACCCTGCAAATGGCAACGGTCATCGACCGCGAAGGGAAAATGAACGACGCGGTATATCAGGAATGCGCTGACTTGATGGCGCAGATGCCGGTATCTACTCAATTGATGAATGAAGCCCTGTTTGTAGGAGGCGATGGCATTATCAGCACCCGCCTGGCTGGCTTACCCAATAATCAAGGAACCATCGCTGCCCGCATTGGCAAAGGTGCATCAAAATCTGCTGCCGGGGATGACCGCGAGGGGCAAAATGATGCCCGGAAGGCTGTCAACACATGGCTGGATGAGGTCGACCAGAATCCGTTTGTTTTGAAAGGCCAATATGTATTGGATTGGGATCCCAGCGCTTTGCTGGCAACCTTGACCAGTCAAGGTTTGCACGCCGAGGCCATCGAAGCCGCGGAGCGTTTCCTTGCGGTACGCCCAGAAGATGTCAGGCTACTTGGCTGGCTCTCAGAAGCAAGCCATGGATTAGGCAACGATGAAAAATCGGTCAATTACCGGTTGCGAGCCATTCTTTTACAACCGGATCAGCCGGAACACCTGCGAAAACTGGCAGAGGTTTGGGAAGATCGGGAAGATTGGGAAGCCGCCCTGGAAGAGCGGCGCAAAGTCGTGCAGATGACTCAAACCCCAGCAGTGGACGACAAGCTGACGTTGGCTGCGACTGCGATTGGCGCTCAGGAATTTGCTGAAGCCAATTCAACTTGTGAGAGCATTCTGGCGGATAACCCCGACCACGGCATGGCCTTTACCCTGATGGGAAAAGCAGCCCTGGCGCAGGGCGACCTGGAAACCGCGATTGCTCACTTGTCGAAAGCGACCATGCTAATCCCGGAAGAATATATGCCCTGGTTCGAGCTGGCAGAGGCCTACCGCCGTAAAGGCGACACCCAACAAATGCTGGAAACATTGCGAGAGGCGGTGCTGACCGCGCCTGATTCCGCTGACCTGCATTACGCCCTTGGGCAGGCCTATCTCGACATCAACCAAATGTCCGACGCGCTCCCGTTCCTGCGACAGTCCGCCCGGCTGGCGCCGGAATCGGTTCAAATTGCACTGGCGCTGGCGGAAGCCCTGATTACGCTAGGTTACAAGCAGGAAGCCCTGGATGTGGTCGTGAAGGCGCGCGGCAGATGGCGCGTGCACGCTGAATTGGCTTACCTGCATGCGAAATTACTGCTCAAAGAAGGCATAATCGAGGAAGGGTTGTCGATTCTTGAAATTGCGCTGCAATCGGAGAATCCCAAAGCTGAATGGTATGTTCTGTACGCTGAGTCGCTGATGGGCGACCCCGAAGCTTACCTGGCTGATGAGCAACTGGTTGTTGACCTCAATAAAATGGCGCAAGCCTTTAATGCCTTGCAACAAGCGGTTGCTTTGCAGCCGCAATATTTCGAAGCACGCCTTTTGGCAGCAGAGGTTTCGCTGCTGCGCGGTGAGAACGAACCCGCATTCGGTGCGTATAGCCAGTTGATCGAACTCCGCGAGGCTGTTCAGGAAGAATGGTACTGGCGCATGCAAGCAGGTCTGGGTCGATCCGCATTAAACCTGGGCCAGGTCGAGACGGCATTGGCTTCGCTGCAAAATGCGGTAACCGCCAAACCCGAATCGCTCGGGTTGAACCGGCTGCTGGCTGACGCATTCGCGGAAGGCAACCTGGCTGAAGCCGCCGCGGCTGCCGCGGAACAGACACTGGCGTTGGCGCCCGATGATATCAACAATTTGACCTGGTACGCCAACTTGATGCTGCGTATCCAGCAGCTCGATAAAGCCATCCAGGCGCTAAAGGCCGCAGTCGAGGTACAACCAGAAACGGTTGATTTGCGCCTGTCGCTTGCCGAAGTGTTGTTAGCCAACGGCAACCTGGAGGGCAGTCGGGAGGAACTCTCCAAAGTGGTTGAAGAGCCATCCGTGACGGTAGCTCAGTTGCGCAAAGCGGCAAACACCTTCCTGCAAATGAACGATAACGCCAGCGCACTTTCGACTCTGGAGAAGGCTGCCACAGTAAATGGCGAGCCGGATGCGACCCTTCTATTCGAACTGGCAGTCCTGAATAAGGACATCCATAAGTATGACCAGGCGTTGGATTTGACGCAACGCGCCATCCGTGCCAACCCCAATGAGGCTGCCTATCACACCTTCCAATCCGATTTACTGGATCAGTTAAATCGGAGCCAGGCAGCGATCACCTCACTCCAACAAGCACTGCAACTCAGCGAGGCGGCCAATATGGCCGGCAGCCCGACAGCTGCGAAAACAAGTACTGGCCTGTCTACATTTGCCATCGCTGCAACCCCGGTCGATATTCACCAGCGCTTCACTCACCTGCTGCAAAAGGTTGACAACCTCGGCGAGGCCTTTGTGCATGCTGAGAAGACCATCGAACTTGATCCCGGGAATGCTGAATACCGCTTTGTAGGGGCTGAACTGGCTGCCAAACTTTTACAGAACGATCGCGCCCTCGCATTGGCAACCATCGAAGCCAATACAAATGAGTTTACCGAAACTAATCCCTGGTTGAGCGGGTTGTTCAGCCTGCAAGCTGAACACGCCCTCGAGCAGGGTGATGTACATTTGGCATACCGCAAAATCAATAAGGGTCTGAAATTTAACCCTGATGAAACCCGATTATTGGCTGCCCGAGTGCGGGTAATGGCCCGCACTGGCGATTTCGCCGAGGCGGAGGAGCTGTACGCGGACCTGTGGCGGCGCGTCAGCCCGGGGTTGAAAAGTAAATCGATCCGCTCTGACCGTGATCAACTCCAACCACAGACACCTGAAAGTACCCTGCTGGGTTTGGCTGAAGCTGCCGCTGAACTCTATCGCTGGGCGGATGTCAGCCAATTGCTGGATGCCGTCCTTCGCCGGCAGCCGGCCCAACCCCTGGCGCTGCTGCGTCAATCACGCGCGATGGTCCGGGCGGCTGAGTGGAAACTGACCGGTTCTGCACTGGGATGCGAAGCCCACCTGCCTGATGAAACAGTCATCAGCCAGAAAACCTACACACGCTTCTCACAATTGATAACCGAACTGAGCAAAATGAATAACGCCACGGAAATCGAGCGGTGGAAAGTGCGCGGGGAGGCGGTATTCCAACCATCACCAGCCAGTGTTCGCGGATTTGCCGCCCTTTCCATGACAGGCGATGACGCCGCGGCGCTGGTATTGGCGCTCAATCGCACTGGAAATGGTGAGGGGGCTTGCCAAGTTGGCGATCAATTCAACGATCATGCGCAGGTTTGCGTCCAATTGGCAACTGTCGATCTTGAGAATCGGCTGGATTACAACCAGCAAGCTGCTTTGCGGGCTGTCGCCCTCGAACCGAAAAATCCGGTATGCCATATCGCCCTGGCGAAGTCTTCTGAAAAATCAGGTGATATCGGCCGAGCCCTGGAAGCAGTCGAAACCGCCCTGATCTACTGGCCAAATGAAGCTGGCTGGCAGCATTGGGCAGCCACCCTGGCGCAGCAAATCCATGAACCGGAAGCCGCCAGGAAACACCTGGAAAAGACTCTGGAATTGATGCCAGCCAACCTGGATATTGCGCTCGAACTGGGCGCGGTTTACCAGACCCTGAAAGATGCTCCAAAAGCGGTAGGAGTGCTTGCCAAAGCCGTCCAAATCGCCCCGACACACGCCTTGGCCTGGTTGAATTATGGCCGTGCTTTATTTGCCAATAAGCAGTACGCCGATGCGCTCAAAGCGGCTGCCCAGGCAGCTCAGCACAGCGGGGAAGAATCCTATAAAGGATTGGTTCTCAGCGGCGAGATCCTGCTGGCTGCCGGAGATGATCGTAAGGCCATGGATTTTGCGCGCGAAGCTGAGAAAATGGCGCCTATGGTCTCGGAGCCTCGCTTGCTGGTCAGTAAGGTCCTAGCAGCCCGCGGCAAGGACAAGGAAGCGCTTGCAACGCTCGACAAAGCGGTTGAAGAAATGCCTGGAATGCTGGCGCTGGAAAGCGAACGCGCCCGGTTTATCTACCGGTTGCAGGGCGCTGAGGCGGCAGTCCAAGTGCTGCAGCCGCTGGCCGAACGCTACCCGGATAATGATCAGGTGATCAGCACCTATGCCGCAGCGCTGGCTGAAAGCGGCAGGGCTGCTGAAGCTGAAAAAGCTGCGTTGTTAGCCTTACGTCTTGATCCGCAAAGCGCTGAAATTCATTTATTACTTGGCCGGCTGTTTGCCGACTCGGGCCAGTTGGATAAATCTGTGCATCATCTGACTGAATCAGCCCGGCTGGCGCCTAACCAATCCGATGCCTACCTCGACCTGGGCAGGGTCTTTACCAACCAGCGTGACTTCTCACAGGCGTTGGCAGCTTATCAACAAGCCATGCGCACCGCTCCCGAGGATTACCGCTCGTTTTATCAGGCTGGCTTGATCCTGCGCGACGGTAAAGATTATCTGGCAGCGGAGACCATGCTCAGGCGCGCTGCCGACCTCGCTCCAACGGATGTCAATATTCGCCGGCAGCTTGGCGCGATTGTTGCATTGAACCTGGTACACAACTGTCAGGAGGCAAACTCATGCCTGTAAACAACCCAACCAACCTCAACAATCCCCAGATTACACGCTCTCTCACCCGTTCGACGCTGGTCATGGTGCTGAATGCGGCACTCGAAGCCAAAGAATATCGCTTTGCCCGTCAGATGACCTTAACCTGGCTGTCCATTTACCCTGGCGACCTGGAAGTCAACCGCTTCCTGGCGCGTATTTTTAGCCAGGAAAGCAAAACCGGGCAAGCGATCCAAATTTTGGAAAAAGTCTGCCGCATGGATCCGGAAGACATTACGGCTCAAAAGGCACTGGCAAAAGCGTATGGAGTAGCCAGTCAGACGGATTACACCCGGGTTTTGGTGGATATCTTTATCCTCGGCCAGCGAGTCGATCCCGCGGTCGCCATGCCTGGCTGGAGCACGATTTTACGGAATGCCCGCCGAGCCCTGGCAGATGGAAATTTGGACGCCGCTGAAACCATGCTTTATCAGGTACTGGCATTAACCCAGGACCAACTGCTAGCCGCGGTGACCCATCTGGAAGTTATTCGGGCGCATCGCGACCAGGCCAACCTGCTGAAATTCGGCGAACTCTATCACAGTCAGTGGCCTGAAACCGTGATCTTTAAATTAGCGCTGGCCGAAGCCAAGATGGAAGTAGGAGACGAGGCCAGCGCAGTGACACTGCTGCACCAGTCCGTGGCAGCGGATGCTGCCGGTCAAGTAACCGGGCGTTGGTGGGGCGAACACCATCCATACAAGCCGCTGTGGCCGGATCGCATGGAAATTGGAATGGATATTGCCATTCCAGCCAGCGTAGCCACCAGCATGGGTTGGAATCGTCTGGCGTCATCCGCCAGAGCGGTTGCCCCAGCCTTCACCACTGAGACCTCGACCGATGCGGCGGATGCATTCCTGCAAACCGTTGAAGCCGCGTATAGCCAGGAAATGATGTACGCAGAACAGGAAACGGCCAGAGCCAAGGCCGTAGCCGCTGCGGCTGCTCAAGCCCAGGCTAAATTAAATCCGCCTGCCTGGTTGAAAAATACCGAAAAAGAGTTCGATCGCCTGGCCAAACGGATGAAAACACCGGATATTACCAAAACCGATGGACGGTTCCCCATCTACGTAGTATTTTCGTCGCGCACCGGCCTTCGCAATCAGTACGGCGAACAGACCCTGGCTGTGATCGAAAAGGAAATGACCCGTCTTTCAGACGCAGTCAGAAAACGCGCCGGTTGGGGCTCTATGGTTTTTTACCCGGATGATATTGAGACCACCGGTAAACTGGGTATCAATACCACTGGCCAGGTCGACCCCTGGAAACTCAAATTAGCAATTACCGATCTTGATAAAGCTCTCGCCAAAAAGGGCGGTCGGATTGGCGCACTGGTCATTGTGGGCGGTCCTGCGGTCGTTCCATTCCACCGCTTGCCGAATCCGACCGATGACATGGATGAGGAAGTTCTCTCGGATAATCCCTACGCCTCGTTGGATTCGAATTATTTTGTGCCCGAATGGCCGGTTGGTCGCATTATGGGTGAGGTTGGCGAAGATGCCGGGCTGCTCCTGCAACAGTTGCGCCAGGCAGTCAAGTATCAAAGCCAGGCTGCCAAAGGAGCGAAGGCCATTCGCCGGGTAGCCCAGTGGTTGACCTGGTGGCGCTGGTTCCTACCTTCTGCCAGGCCCAATGGAAAAGTAGGCGCTTTTGGATACACAGCTTCAGTCTGGCGCCGCTCCTCACTGGCTACCTACCGCCCGATTGGTGAAGGCCGCACCTTGCAGGTGTCGCCCCCCATCAACAGTGGCAGCTTTAACTCAGGCAAACTTACCGGTTCTCCGCTTAGTTTTTATAATTTGCACGGGCTGGCTGATACTGCCGAGTGGTATGGGCAGGGTGATCCGCTCGAGCGAGGCAGCGGTCCGGAATATCCGGTGGCGCTCAGCCTGACCGATCTGCCGAAAAATGGGCATTCACCCAAGGTGGTCTTCACTGAGGCTTGTTACGGCGGATTAACGATGCAGAAAACTGAACTTACGTCGCTGGCGCTGCGTTTCCTGTCGATTGGCACGCTTGCGGTGGTTGGTTCAACTTGTATCTCTTATGGTTCAGTTACCACCCCGCTGGTCGGAGCCGATCTGCTCGGTTTTTATTTCTGGTCGGCGCTGCGGGAAGGCTACTCAGTCGGGGATGCGCTGCTGCAGGCAAAAGTTTCGATGGTGCGGGAAATGACGAACCGCCAGGGTTTCCTGGACGGGGAAGACCAGAAGACGCTCATTTCCTTTGTGCTGTACGGGGATCCACTGGTATATCACGATGGCGTACAGGTCAGCCCCAAGAAAGCCGTCCGCTTCCAAAACTATCCGGTGGTGAAAACCATCAGCGATAACGCCAGTGAAGAAGATGAAGAAAAGGCCATCAGCGATAAATGGCTGCAATTTGCCAAACAGGCGGTTTCACCATACCTTCCGGGCTTGGACCGCGCTCAAATTAGCGTCAACCAGCAGCATTGCGAAGTTGATTGCAAGGTTCACCGAGGTATTGGGTTGAACCTCGGGCGCAAGCAGGCTCAAAAGCAGGTTGCCGATCGCACCGTGGTCATCTTCAGGCGGCAGGTAAAAATGGGCGAACACGATCATGTCCATTATGCTCGCGTCACGATGAACAAGGATGGCAAGATGATGAAGATGGCGTTCTCGCGATAATTTTCCTGAAAATATCCTCCCTCCTGTCTCTGTGTGTGCAGAGGGCCGCCGCAAGGCGGCTCTACTGCTTAATAAAGTGTTGTCATGGCGAGGAACGAAGCCATTTGCTTTGATCGTGTAGGGCGACCTTCGGTAGAGAGAGATGTTGGTTATACCGGCGTGGATTGCTTCGTCGCTTCGAGGCTCGCAATGACAATAACCATGTCATGGCGAGGAACGAAGCCATCTGATTTGATCGTACAGGGTGGCCTTCGGTAGCGAGAGAGGTCATACTGGCGTGGATTGCTTCGCAGCACAATTACAGCAATATACCCGGTTAAGGTGTGAATATTACGCACCATCACGGGTCTTATTGATTCCTGCTCTTCCCTCGCTTATAATCTGTGATTATCTAACGGCTGACCAGGAGATTTCATGGATGAGAAATTAACCGGCGCGATGATCCGGCAGACATTTATCGACTTTTTTGTAGAAAAAGGACATACTTACGTTCCGTCCTCGTCACTCGTTCCAGGAGGAGATCAGACGCTGCTGTTCACCAACGCAGGCATGGTGCAGTTCAAGGACGTGTTCCTGGGGACTGACCACCGCCCTTACACTCGGGCTGTCAATTCTCAAAAATGCCTGCGGGTAGCCGGTAAGCACAATGACCTCGACGAGGTCGGTCGCGACGATACTCACCATACCTTCTTTGAGATGCTGGGAAACTGGTCGTTTGGTGATTATTACAAAAAAGAAGCCATTACCTGGGCCTGGCAGTTGCTTACTGAGGTCTGGGGGTTGGATAAAAACCGGTTGTGGGCTACCTGCTTCAAAGATGAGAAAGGTGAAATCCCGACCGACGATGAAGCGGCTGAAAATTGGATTGCGCAGCCCGGGATGATCCCTGGACATGTGGTTTACTCCGGGCGCAAAGACAATTTTTGGGAAATGGCTGATACTGGGCCAAGTGGCCCATGCAGCGAGATTCATGTGGATATGGGGCCGGCAGCCTGTGACAAACAAGCCGAACCAGGCCATGTTTGCCAGGTCAACGGGGATTGCAAGCGGTACCTTGAAATCTGGAATCTGGTTTTTATCCAGTACAACCGCTTATCTCCCACGCAGCTTGTGCCGCTTCCATCTAAGCATGTGGATACCGGGATGGGGTTGGATCGTATCGTGTCGATCCTGCAAAAAACATCATCGAATTACCGCACCGACCTGTTTTGGCCCCTGCTCGAGAAGATTAAATCATTAACCGGGCATACGCCGGCTCAACTTGAGGAAAATTTAACGCCCTACCGCGTGATTGCTGATCACGCGCGCGCTTCCACCTTCTTGATCGCGGACGGGGTGGTGCCTGGCAATACCAGCAGAAATTATATTGTGCGCATGATCATCCGCCGGGCAGCGCGTTTTGCTACCAAAATCGGTCTTAAAGAACCCTTTATGGCCAAAGTAGCCGAAGTGGTCATCGATAACTACAGCGGCGCGTATCCAGAGTTGGAACGCAACCGTTCCGCCATTCTGGATGCGCTCACCCGCGAAGAAATCCGTTTCCAACGCACGGTCGAGCAAGGCATCGAACACTTGGAAGAAATGCTGGACACACTAAAGAAATCCGGCAAGAATGTTCTGGACGGCGAGAAAGCATTTGATTTATATGCAACCCATGGGCTTTCGGTTGAAATAACCACTGATATCGCCCGCGAACAATTTCTGGACGTTGACCAGGGCGGGTTCACGCGTGCCATGGATGAACACCGCCTGGCCTCCGGCGCCGGCAAGGCGTTCGGCGCGATGGGCGGCGATCAGGTGGACGTGTACCGCGCCATTTCCCAGGACCTGAAAACACGCGGCACTCTTGGCGCGGGCGGGGTGGGATACGATCCCTATTCGACGCTGGAGGTCGAGGGAAAAATTCTGGCACTCGTTCGCGATGGCGAACCGGTGAAAGAAGCCATCACCGGGGACCTGGTCGAGGTCGTCCTGCCGGCTACCTGTTTCTATATCGAATCGGGCGGGCAGGTCTCGGACATGGGAACCATCGTTTCGGCAAATGAACCGCGCTGGGAAATCCGGGTCGATGAAATGCACAAACCTGCTGCCGGGATGATCGCTCACATTGGTGAAGTGGTGCGCGGCAAACCGGCCGTTGGCGATGTGGCAATTGCGTCGGTCGATGCGCAGCGGCGGTGGGATATCATGCGCAACCACACTGCCACGCACTTGTTGCATGCTGAATTGCATCATGTGCTGGGAATTCATGCCCGTCAAGCAGGTTCACTGGTTGCACCGGACCGCTTGCGATTTGACTTCACCCACCCGGAAGCGCTGACCATGGAACAGCTCGAGCAGATTGAAGCTGGCGTAAACCGCGATGTCCTGGACAATTTTCGACTGCGGATCGTTCAAAAACCGCTGGCACAAGCGATGGAAGAAGGCGCTATGGCGCTCTTCGGCGAAAAATACGGTGAGACGGTGCGCACCATTACCATCGGCGATGAAGAAACATTGTCTTATGAATTGTGCGGCGGCACGCATGTCGATTCCACCGGAGATATTGGGATTTTCCTGATTACCAGCGAGGGCAGCGCAGCCGCTGGCGTGCGCCGCATCGAAGCCGTCACCGGGCGCGAAGCGTACCGCCTTGTGCAACGCCGGTTTAAATTGATGAAATTAACCGCCAACGTTCTCGTCAGTAATGTGGACGAGGTCAGTTTTAAAGCCGAAAGCCTGGTCAGCGAAGTAACCAATCTGCATAAGGAAATTTCCAAACTGCGTCAGGCGCTGGCCTCGGCGGAGTTTGAACCCTCTCTGGTTAACGCCCGCGAGGTGGATGGCATCCGGGTGTTATCGGCTGTGATTAATCAGGCAGATGCGGATACGCTGCGCTTGTTAACCGACCGCTTCCGCCAGCGATTTCCCACCGGGGTGGTGGTGCTGGGCAGCGCCCTGGAAGAACGTCCAATGGTGATCGCTGCCATCACCGACGACCTGGTTAAAAAAGGTTGGAATGCCGGTGAACTGGTGAAAGCAGTGGCAGCGGTGATCAGCGGCAGCGGCGGTGGGCGACCGAATCTGGCTCAGGCTGGCGGCAAAGATGCCTCAAAGCTCAATGAAGCCATGGACCAGGTATTGCCCTGGGTTAATAAGAAATTGGGGTAAAGAAAACACAAAAAGGACTGCAAAGCAGTCCTTTTTGTGTGCATCAGGATTTTTCTCGACCGAAGAGTTTATTCCAGCCCCTCCAGATATTTGATAACCAGACGAACGCCGAAGCCGGTTGCGCCTTTTTGGCTGTAAGGCAGGTCCTTGGGCACGTCAGCCACTCCGGCAATGTCCAGGTGCGCCCAGCGGGTGCCTTCTTCGATAAATTGTTTCAGGAACATCCCGCCAATAACCGGTGTGGCCTCTTTCCCACCGGAATTGCGCAGATCGGCGTCATCTCCCTTGATTTGTGCGAGGTAATCCTCATCCAGCGGCATACGCCATAGCCGCTCGTGGGTTGCCTCGCCTGCCTGGAATAACTGTCCGGCCAGGGTGTCGTCGTTGGAGAACAGCCCGGCACGCACGCGTCCCAGTGCAGTCACCACGCCACCGGTCAGCGTTGCCATGTCGATGACCGCGCGCGGGGTAAAGTTCTTTTGGGCATAGGTTAATCCATCTGCCAGAATCAGGCGGCCTTCAGCATCGGTTGTGACAATTTCAATCGTTTTTCCTGAAAGGCTGGTCAGGATGTCATCCGGACGGTAGGCTTTACCGGAGATCATGTTCTCGGCCGCGCAAATCACGCCCACCAGCGGGGTTTCGAGCCCAAGATCAACCGCGGCCTTGAAAATGGCCAGCACGTTCAGGCCGCCGCATTTGTCATATTTCATGGTCTGAATGTTGGTGACATCTTTTAACGAATAACCGCCGGTGTCGAAGGTGATTGCCTTGCCAACCAGTGCCACGGGTTGTTGACCCATCCCTTTGCCTTTTCCAGGATACTCAAGCAAGATCATCCGCGCGGGGGTTTTGCTGCCTTTGCCAACTGCGGTGATAGCGCCTGCGCCCATCTCGATCAGTTGCGGTTCATCCAAAACGGTGCATTTGACCCCCAGGGTTGCAGCCAGCTCCTGAGCGCGTTCAGACAGCGTCTGCGGGTTGATTTCGCTGGCCGGCTCGTGCGCCCAGTCACGCTGCAGATTAACGGCCGCTACCAGAGAGTTCGTATGCGCGACCACTTTGTCAAATTCAGGTCTTTTGCTGACGCTGCGCACATTGATTGTGCACGATCCAACTGATTTTTCAGGAGCTTTATAGCGTTCAAAACGGAAAGTATTCAGCAGTAATCCTTCACAAAAAGCTGCCAGTTCAACCTCGCCAAGCTCATCGGCAACAACTCCGAGCTGACTGACGGGATGTTTGAGCAGCCAGTCGGCCAATTTGCCGCCTGCCTGACGATAGGTGTCTGGGATGATCTTATCCGCCTTGCCAAGCGAGACGAAAACCACAGATTTTCCAGCTTCGATCACCAGGTTGACTTCGCCGATTTGGCCATGAGGCCCTGTAAAGGTAGGCACCTCCGGCGCGGACAGGAGCCGGATTACCGGTTCATCAACTGGAGCCGGCAGGTCGGCTGTGTTCAGGGTCAAGGGAAGTTTTGGGGTGGTGTAGGTAGCCGCCAAGTGAGTTCTCCTTAAGGATAGTTTATGCGCTTCATACGGAAATAAAAATTAGGCGAGATTTCATTTTCGCCTAATTTTATACCCGTTGTAGTTGATGGAGCTAGTTCTGGTCGGGGTACCAGCAGCACAAAACCAAATCTTTAGCGGCTTTGACCTCATCCAACCGGCCGATGGGGGTGATATGCGGCGCCCCATGCAGCAGTTCAGGCTGGGTGTGGGCCTCGGCGGCTATTTTGATCAAAGCATCGGCGAATGCATCGAGGGTTTGCTTATTTTCTGTTTCTGTCGGCTCGATCATCAAGGCTTCATGCACGATCAGCGGGAAGTAGTTGGTGGGCGGATGGAACTTGTAATCCATCAGGCGCTTGGCGATATCCAGGGCATGGACGCCGGGAGCATCTTCGAAAACGCCTTCCATCACGAATTCATGCATGCAAATGCGATCATGCGGCACATGATAGGCGTGGCGCAATTTCGCCAGCAGGTAATTGGCATTCAACACCGCATGCTCGGCGATTTTGCGCATACCGTCGGCGCCATACATCGAGATGTAAGTGAAGGCGCGTACCAACATGCCGAAGTGGCCGTGGAAAGACTTGACGCGCCCGATGGACTGGGCTGGCATCGCCAGATCGAACAGCGGAGCCTCTTCGTCGGTGCCTTCTTCGACAATGACCGCATTAGGCCCTGGTAGGAAATCGACCAGATGCGTCGCGACGCCAACCGGGCCGGAACCCGGACCGCCGCCGCCGTGCGGAGTGGAGAAGGTCTTGTGCAGGTTGAAGTGCATGACATCAAAGCCGATGTCGCCGGGACGGGCAATACCGAGCAGCGCATTCAGGTTGGCGCCGTCGCCGTATACCAGGCCGCCGCAGCCGTGAATCAGGTCGAGCACCTCGACCACATGCTCCTCGAATAGGCCGAGGGTGTTGGGGTTGGTCAGCATCAGACCGGCAACCGCGTCATCGCAAAGCGCTTTAAGGGCTTCCAGATCGACGTTGCCGCGGCTATCAGAAGGCACTCCGACTACCTCAAATCCGCGCATGGCGGACGTTGCCGGGTTGGTGCCGTGGGCTGAGTCGGGAATCAACATCTTGGTGCGGTTGGTGCGTCCCATTGCCTCATGGTAGGCTTTGATGATCATCACGCCGGTGAATTCACCGTGCGCGCCGGCTGCCGGCTGCAGACTGACGGCTGCGAATCCGCTGATTTCCTTCAGGTATTCCTGCAGCTCGTACATCAAAGCCAGGTTACCCTGAACGGTCTCGGCAGGTTGCAGAGGATGGGTGAAGGCGAATCCGGGCAGGCGGGCAGTGTCCTCATTGATTTTCGGGTTGTATTTCATGGTACAGGACCCGAGGGGATAAAAACCGCCGTCAATGGAGTAGTTCAACTGGGACAGGTGGGTGAAATGCCGGACAACATCCAGTTCGGACAATTCCGGCAGCGGTAGGGACTCGCGTTCAAGGCCGGCTGGCAGGGTTGCCAGCGGGACATCCGGTTCGGGGAAACGTACACCGATTCGTCCCGAAGATGAAAGTTCATAAACGGTAGGTTCAGCCATGGTTGAACTCCTCCAGAACTTCGCACAGAATGTCGATGTCCTCGCGGGTATTCATTTCGGTAACGGCGATCAGCATGTGATTGTCCAATCCCGGGTAATCCTTGCCGAGGTCATATCCGCCCAGGATGCCATGATCCAACAGGTGCAAATTGATATCAGCGACCGGAGCCGGAGTTTTTACCACGAACTCGTGGAAGAAGGGCGTGCTGGTTTGCACTTCAAAGCCGGGGAGTTTGCCAATTTTTTCGGCGGCATAATGGGCTTTGTGGAAGCACAACTCAGCCACTTTGCGGAGGCCGTGTTTTCCCAGCAGGCTGAGGTAAACCGCGGAAGTCAGAGCCATTAGCCCCTGGTTGGTGCAGATGTTGGAGGTGGCTTTTTCGCGGCGAATGTGCTGCTCGCGGGCGGTCAATGTCAATACATAGCCGCGTTGGCCTTTTTCGTCCTGCGTTTCGCCAACCAGACGTCCAGCCATTTTACGAACCAGCTCTTTTTTGGCGGCAAACAAGCCGAGGTACGGCCCGCCGTAGGAAAGCGGGATGCCGAGCGGCTGGCCTTCACCAACGACGATGTCGGCGCCAAAATCACCAGGGGTTTTGAGCATGGCCAGAGCAGTCGGGTTAATGGCAACCGCCAACAAAGCGCCAGCTTCATGCACTTTTTGCGCAAAAGCTGTCAGGTCCTGAATGCGCCCGAAGAAATCCGGGTATTGAACCAGGGCCAGCGAGGTGTTCATGTCAACCAATTTGGCGAGATCATCGACCGAGGTAAAAGGCGACGAACCGGCTTCATCCCCGACGATTTCCAGCCTTTCGTAACCGGACATATAGGTGCGCAGCACCGCCCGGTATTGCGGGTTGACGGCTGGCGATAGCACGATGCGCGTGCGTTTGCCGCGGAATTGGTGGTATGCCAGCACCGCGGCTTCGGCGGCGGCAGTTGCACCGTCATAATGCGAGGCGTTGCTGACTTCCATCCCGGTCAACAAGGCAATCAGGCTTTGATATTCAAAAATAGCCTGCAAGGTACCCTGCGATACTTCGGGCTGGTAAGGGGTGTACGCGGTGAGGAATTCACCGCGGCGAATTATTGCATCCACTGCGGCCGGAATGTAATGGTTATAGGCTCCAGCGCCCAGGAAGCAGATTAATTCGCGCGTGGATTCATTGACCGACGCGAGTTCAGACAGTTCCGCCATAATTTCCATTTCAGTGAGAGCTGGCGGGAGGTTAAGTTTAGGGAAGCGAAAATCCTTGGGAACGGCGTTAAACAGCTCTGCCATAGAGCCCACGCCTATTTCCTTCAGCATCTCCTCCCTTTCGGAGTCAGTATGGGGAATAAACATTAGTGTCCGCGTTCCGCGCAGTATTTCTCGTACTCGGCGGCATCCATGAGCGCATTCAGGTCACCCAGGTCGCTCATTTCAACCTTCAGGAACCAGGTGTCATACGGTTTGGAGTTGATGCCTTCGAATTGGTCAACCACCGACTCATTGAGCTCAACCACTTTGCCGGATACCGGGAAGTTAACATCCGCAGCAGCTTTGACCGATTCAACCGTCGCGGCGGTACCGCCCTTTTTTACGTTTTCTCCGGCATCCACTTTGAACTCGAAATAGACGATATCGGAAAGCTGAGACTGCGCATAGTCAGTGATTCCGATGATGGCCGCCTTGCCATCGACTTTGACCCACTCATCCGTCTTAGAATATTTCAGGTCGCCCGGGATTTTCATATTTCTTCCTCCTTAGGATATGGACATGGGAATTTTACAGAAAGAGGACACAGCGCGTGGAGCGGTGTGTCCTCTGTTTCTGACCGGTGAGATTCGCCCAGTTGAACTGAGCTTGCCCCTTGGGTGCTTGCAGGCTTTCCAGAGGTTTCTCTGTTTAGGGTCCTTTTACCTGAGAGATTCAGCGGTGGATGCGCTTCCAACCGCTTTGCCCCTTCGGTGCCAGTGTATGGTCTCTTCCCTAAAAAGGTGAATATTGAATTGAAGTTCGATTCAATGGATTCCGTAAGTAATTATACCAAAAGCGGACAAGAATAGACGTCTTTCGAATAGGGAAATACTGTGTGTTACCAGACTAAATGACCGCCAGACTGTGAGGGTTACGGCTCGACGGGATAACCCGCGTCCCGCCAGGCAGCAAATCCGCCTAAGATCGCCTGGATATTGGTGAAACCATTTTCTTGCAGGATGAGTGCCGCACCGGCGCTCGATTCCTCGGCTGGTCAGGTACAGTAAGTGATAATCCACTGGTTCTTGTCCAGCTCGTTCATGCGACGGCTCACCTGGCTGTAGGGTATGTTGAGCGCTCCGGAAACATGACCCGCTGAATAATATTCAGGGTCGCGCACATCCACAAAAACCGCCGAACCGTCATCGTAGGCGGATTTGGCATCTTGCAGCGAAATTCGCGCTACTTCCGGGAATGGGATTTCGGTAGTTGGAACAGGGCCAGGTTGCGCTGCCGTGGTTTCCGGGCCAAGCACCTTGATTGTCTGCCAGATGACGACGCCCAGAATGATTACGGAGCCCAAAATCATCAGGATGATCGGAGTGGTTGGGTTTTTTGCCTGTTTATACGCCATTAAAATTTCCTCTGCAAGGAAGGATGATCAGAACCAATATTATAACTGCTCGTTCGGGATCCATTTTTTTCTGCTCAATTTTAGGGTTTTCATGGTGGGCCGCAGCGGCTGAATTGGCCCCCAAAAACGACCTTCAACGGTTGCGTTCGACGCGTTAACACACCAGAAGAATATCGTATTGCAGATTGGCAATCACGCATGAGATCAAACACACCTTTCAGTCGGGGCGAACGTACCCATTTGCCGCAAAGCAATCCGGCATTTGACGGTGCGTTCGACCCGTTAGTATATAAAAAGAATACTGTTCCACAGATTAGCAAATTGTTCGTTCGGTCGAACGCACCCTACGCAAAACTTCTGAATGCATCGCCCAAACGAAAAAAATACGATCTATTCCGGCACCCAGCCGATGGCGTAGAAGGTTGGCACAAAGAGGATGCGCTCACCGTGCTGCCAGGCGGTGGCGTCAATCCGGCGCAGCTCTGCAAGGCGTTCGGCGGGCAGGCTGCCGGCCAAATCGGCTTCCAGCGCCGCCCATTCCAGATCCCAACCGTCCTCGAACTGACGGGCGCTCCATTCCCCGCCCATGACGCCGATGGTGACCTGCTGCAGCCCGGCGGCGGCGAACAGTGCAGCCAATTTACGACCCATACGTGGGTCGGCGCCCTGGCGCTCCAGCGCTGATCCCTGAAGCTGGCCAATTTCAGCCAGCTCGGCCGGGCAGTCGATGCGCGCGCCGTAATCGGGTTCTGCCAGCGCCAGAATCACGCCGCCTGGACGAGTGACGCGCCGCATTTCCGCCAGCACGCGGGCGGCATCCACCCACAGCAGGAAATAATGCGTCAGGCAGGCGTCAAAGCTGGCGGTGGCATACGGCAGGGTGACCGCGTTGGCGCGCACCAGACGGGCGCGCGGGACGGCGCGCTGTGCGACCTGCAAATGCTGCGCATCCCAGTCCAGGCCGTGCAGCGCTCCGGCGGGGCAGTCCGCCAGCACGGCGCCGGTACCGCAGCCGGGTTCAAGGACGCAGGCGGTCTTGGCGAGACCGCCTTTTTCGTAGAGATAGCGGCGAATCTGAGCGGTCCAGCCGGCCTGCTGGGTGTAGCGGGCGTGCCAGTCCACAGATCTGCCTAGACCGGGGCGACTTCGCGCGCCCGCTGCCAGATCTGCTCCCACGGGTCGTTCAGTAGATTGCCAAGGATAGCGTTGGAACCCTGGCGCGGCAGTACATCGCCGTCGGGCTCGACGTACAACCAGGAGCGGCCAGCGCCAGCGATATGTTCGCCAACTGCATTCAACTCCAACGTAACCGGATTCAATTGCGAATAGGGCACCGGAATGTCCCAGACCAACTCGATGTGATGATGGGCAGCCAGCTCGCGGGCGGATTCCAGTACGGGCTTGAGCGCGCCCGAAGCCTCGCTCAGGCTCAAGGATGCGACCTTCAACCCGGCCAGACGTTCCAGAATGGCGGGAATCTCTGAGGCGTTGCGTTCAGTGACGGTCAGGTGCACGGTCACAAATAAATCTTCGGCCAGGGTATCGCGCAGCGCCTCCCAGGATTGCTCCTCGGCAGGATCCAGCACCAGCATCAGGTGGTCCAGGCCAGCCTGCAGCACGGAGTGCAGGTAGCCGGTTTCGGAGAAACGCAGACCGTCGCTGAGCACTCCGGCGACCATGCCAAGCTGTTCGGCATGGGTGATCAGTTCAACCAGATCGGGACGCAGGGTAGGCTCGCCGCCGGTGAAAATCACATGCGGGATGCCGGCGTCCCAGGCTTTATCCAGAACGGCGACCCATTCCTCGGTGGTCAGGTTGCGGTGGACGCGGTCAACCGGGGCGCTGACAACGGACTGCCGGTCGGAGGTCTCATAAGTCAGGGCGCAGTCCAGGCGCAAAGGCGCCATCAACTTTTGCGAATGCGGGGCAGTGCGCTCGAAATCGAGGTAGGTGCTTGGGTCAAGATCAGGCGTTTCCACCAGTGTAACGACCCGCTGCGAGAAATTCTGAAAATCCTGCAGTGCGTCCGAGACGCTCACACGATAGCGTTTGGCAATTGCAGTTGCAACCTCGCCGGGGGGCGTCTGATGCAGCAGGTGATAGGCGTACTCGGTGGCAGTCTGGTTGAGGTGCAGCACGGTGGAGGCATTGACGATCAAAATGCCCTCGCCGCCTTCCTCGATGCGCAGGTGCAATCGAAAAGGTACCGGCACGTCCGGCGGCGACTGGTAGTGATGCACGCCAGGAGGAAGGGGCGTCTGTTGAGTGAAAAAACGACTCAAATAACTGCGAATTTTATCCATTTTTCTTTCCTCCATCCCAGGCGATGAAAATTGTGGGCTAAACGGGCGTGACGACGGTTTCTTCGGTGCGCGCCAGCGGGCAACCTCCGCCGCATTCGGCCAATAAGGCACAGGAATTACACTCCGAGGGCAGGTTGCGGCGTTCGCGCAGGCTGAGCGCCAGGTCATGGTTCCAGATGCTATCCCAGGGGTCTGTCAGGATGTTGCCGAGCGCGGTATAGTAGGACTGGCAGGGCAGCACACCGCCATCGGGTTCGATGCACATGTTGTAGAGCGCTGCCGAACAACCCTTGACGCCCAATTCCATTTGCACCGGGTCAAAATTGCAGTATTGGGTAGGCGTGTACCAGATCAAGCGCTGGGCGGCGGAATCCGTCTTCTGGCGGGCAATCTCCAGCAGCGGCGGCAGGGCGGACTCAGGCAACCCGGTGCCGACTTTCGCGCCGCGTCCGGAGTAGATCAATGCATTCAGGCCGACGGTCGGCACGCCAAGCTCGGCCAGAAAGTCCAGCGTCTGCGATAAGTACGGCGCATTGGCCTGCAGCAAGGTGGAATTGGTCATGACGAACAGGCGGGTAGCCAGCGCGTTGCGCACTCCGGCGACCGTTTCCTGCCAGGCGCCGTGCGGCGCGACCATGGCGTCATGAATGGCGGGGTCATGGGATTCGAGCGTGATTTGCACGTGGTCCAGGCCGGCATCCACCAGTTGCTGGACGAAGGCTGGGTCCTTCAGTTTACGTCCGTTGGTATTGATGCCGGTGATCTGACCCAGGCCTTCGGCGTGGGCGATCAGCTCGGGCAGGTCCGGGCGCAGGGTAGGCTCGCCGCCGGTGAACACGATGTGCGGGATGCCGATTTTCCAAAGCAGATCAAGGGTGCGCTTCCAGGCAACGGTATCCATCTCGGGGAAGTTGCGCGGCCGGGCATTGTAGCAGTGCGCGCAGTTGTTGTTGCAGCGGTAGGTCAGCGCCAGGTCCATGCGGTATGGCGCGGAAGGGTGCTGCGAGAACGGCGCCAGCACTTCCAGCTCCAGGTCATGCACCGGGCAGGCGCCGTCGGGGGCAGTAAGTTCATCCAATTGCGGGATGAACTGTGCATAGTCAAGAAAGGCTTCCTCAGCGGGAACTTTGAACTGGCGGGTGATGGCGCGCACCGCGGTCGGCTGGGGGACTTTTTCCAGCGCCAGGTAGGCCATCAGGGCGGCGGTGGGGTTGAGGTGAAAGGCGCGGTTGGCGTTGACCAGCAGCAGCCCATGTCCATCCGCTTCCAGGCGCAAATGGATGCGGGCTTTGCCGCCGCGGTCCTCCCGGCTGTAGTGGTAAACCCCGGATTTGGGCAGACCGGGCACTTGGGCACCGCCGCCTATAAGAAAGCGCGGGAACAGGTTCGAAATGCGTTTTACCATTAATAAAAATCCTTTTTACCGTCCGCCACCGGCACAGGCGCAGGCACAACCGGCGCAGGCGCACGCGCAGGCGCAAGAACGACCGCCGCCGCCCGACCCGCCGGAGCGGGTATAGGTGGTCTTGGGCACGGGATTGGTTTTATTCGTGATGGTGTCGGTGAAGGTGGTCAGATTGCCGACCACGCTGGCTGAGAACGCCTGGGCGCCATTGACCATCGAGGCGGCAAAGTCAGAGCCTGGCAGTTTAGGCAGGTTGATCGAGCCGCCCTGACCGGTTGACGGCATGGAAGGAAGCGAGGCTGCGGCCATGCCGCCGCCACCGCTCGTGCGCATGGCAGGATCAAAGCGCCACCACCAAGTCGGTACGAAGACCGGCTGCGGGCCGAAGGATTGCTGGGTGCGCCCAGACCATTCTTTGTCGAGCATGGTCCATTCCATTACCTGCTCGTAGGTCTCGGATTTGATCTCGGGGGTGTCCGCGGCAGTGACCTGCGACCAGGCTTTTTCCATGATCGCCGTGTAATACTCGATTGTTTCTTTGCGGCTGAACCCTTTCATCTTTTCGGAGATCGATTTGACCAGGCCAACGGTCACGGATTGCAGTTCGCGGCGCCGGGCAGCTTTGTCTTCGCTTTCGAATGCTTTGCAGAAATCCACCTCATACGGCTGCAGGTTTTCAGGCAGCGGACTGACGACTTCCAGCTTGAGCGGTTCGCGCGTGACGACAGTAGCCGCGCCTTTTTTCAGCACGCTAAACAGAATCATGCTCATGACTTTATCGAGCGGCTGCTCCATCAAGATTGCAGCCTCGACGGCAGTCAAGCCGCGCTTGATGCCGTGGCCTTCAACCGCAATTTTGGGCGGCATGTACTGCAATTTACGCTTTTCAGCGGCTTTTGAACCGGCGATGCCAAGACCAACGATTAGCGCGAAAAAACCGCCGAAGCACAGAAAAGGAATGATTGAATCCAATGAAAAGCTGCGGGTGTTGGGAGTTTCAGTCGCTACCACCACTTCGGCAGGCACCAGGGCCATGGGGAAGCTGGCGCCGAATTCATAAGTGGTTGATGCGTCAGCGTTGTCAGCAGTCCAGGTATACACCACCCGATTTTGATCATCGTAACTGGATACCGGTTCATCTGCGCCCGGCCAATTGCCGGACGGGGTGTGGTAGCGCGGCTGCTCCGGCTCCATACCGGGCGGCAGAATGATGCTGAGGGTGTAATTGGTTTTGCCGCGCGCAAAGCTTGAATCGAACCAACTGGGGGTGAACACCAGACTGGCGTAAGGTTCGGTTTCTTCCTGTGAACCGGCGCCTAATGCATTACGCACCACGCCCACCTGGACGTGCAGTGTGCCGCTTTGTCCAGGCTGGATCGCATTGGATCCCAGATGGAATTCTACGCCCGGGCTGACATATTCAGAGTCGGCGATGCGGTCAACCGGCGCGCCTTCGATCGTGGCGCTGATGCTGTACAGTTCATAATCGTAATTGGGCATGCCAACATCGACGATGTCGATCGGGTCAGCGTTAGGCTCATTGGCAAACGTGATAACATAATCCAGACTGATGGTTCCATCTGAATTGACAAAGACGCTGACATTTTGAACTGGGACTTCGAAGGAATAATTTTGCGCCAGAGCTGGCGACGGGCTAGCCAGCAAAATCAGCGCGATAAGCAGCAGGAGAGCACCCCGAATCCTGTGCATTAAGCACCTCCCTGATATAAGTTATAAAGTTACCACTTGGGTTCTTCGGTTAACTGGTAGGTTGTGTGGCACCAGGGGCAGGTAACGACCGGCGCCCCGGCAACCATTTTGATGTCTTCGGGTTTGAGCGTGCCCCCGCACGACTCGCATTTGAGCGTATCCATGTTGACATTGCCGGGAAGGTCGATATTGAGGGTTACGTTGGTGTCGGCTGCTTTGGCGGAAGCCCGGCTTGCCAGATAGATCATCACCAATCCGACGCCACCGATAATAATGCCAAACACAATCCAGCCAACGGATCCCTGATCACCGGTGGCGCCCCAGACGAGAAGAACTCCGAATAAGACCAGAATTGACCCAACGATGTAGGCGATAATTTTTCCAGCGCGCATAGGTACCCTCCAATATTCAGTAGTGTAACATTTATTATCCGGCAAAACTATTGACAAAGGTCATTTTATCGCAGGGGAGTTGATTCCAGCCCATTTGCCAGGTATTCAGATGTATGGAACGCATTGGACGAAAATCTTCTGCATTGGCACGGGGTTACGGTATCGATTCGCCTAATGTGAAAATCCCCGTGCCCCTACCGACGGGGGATAGGTTTACGACTTGCTCCTTGCGTTCCACCCGAACCAAGTTCTTTCTCGTATACAGATATACGGAGAGCATTGTGCGAAGACCTTCTGCATTGGCGCGGGGTTATGGTAACGAATCACCACAATTTGAAACTTCCCGTGCCCCTACCAACGAGGGATAGGTTTGTTAAAAGGGCAAGGCGACAAATGCCGGTGCGTTCGACCGACGCTTATCCATCACGGCATTATTTTTGTCCAATAGGCGAATCATTTTCACCGGCCGAACACACCCTACATAAAATGATATACGGAGCATATCGGCGAGAGTTGCATTTCACGGACTTCAGGCGCGACCTGCTATAATTTCTCGTGGAGGACCTTCTTATGAGCAGCGAAACTGAACGCCAGGAGCTGGAAGAACTCATCCGTACCTTGAATTATCATTCCTACCGCTATCATGTGCTGGATACGCCGCTGATTAGCGATTATGAGTATGACAAAATGCTCAAACGCCTGCTCGAGCTGGAGGCAGCACACCCGGATTGGATTTCACCGGATTCGCCCAGTCAACGGGCGGGCAGCGGGGCGTTGGATAAATTTGTCAAAGTGCGCCATCCAGGGGCGGTATTGAGCCTGGCGAACGGTTTTAGCGCGCAGGATGTGCGCGCCTGGTACGAACGCATTGTGAGGTTGGATGAGCGGGTGAGCCAAAGCGGCTTCGTGGTCGAGCCGAAAATCGACGGGCTGACGGTGGTGCTGCACTATCAGGACGGACGTTTTGTGTTGGGCGCCACCCGCGGCGACGGCATTGTTGGCGAGGACATCACTGTCAATTTACGCACCCTGCGCGGGGTACCGTTGACCGTCCCGGTGCAGGCCGGCGGGCCCAAGCCGCCGGCGCGCCTGGTGGTACGTGGCGAGGCCTTTATGTATCTGCGAGATTTTGACGCGCTCAACCAACGGCTGCTCGAAGCGGGCGAAAAAACTTATCTCAACCCGCGCAATACGGCTGCCGGGTCGCTGCGCCAGTTGGATCCGGCGCTGACTGCTTCACGCTCGCTGCGGCTGCTGACGTACCAGATTCTCAGCGCGGATGGGCCAGTCCCGGACACCCAATGGGGGACGCTGAAACTGTTGCATGGGCTTGGACTGCCGGTTACCGACCAAGCGGTATTGGTAAAGAATATAGAAGAAGCGATCGAAGCCAGCCAGAGCTGGATTACCCGAAGAGACACGCTGGCCTATGAGGCAGACGGCGCGGTGATCAAGTTGAATGATCTGCGGCTGGCAGCCGACCTGGGGGTGGTTGGCAAGGATCCACGCGGGGCGCTGGCATTCAAGTTCCCGGCGCGCGAGGTGACCACCCGCCTGCAGGGGATTGGCATCAACGTTGGACGCACGGGTGTGCTGACGCCAGTGGCCAACCTCGAACCGGTCGAAGTGGGCGGGGTGGTAGTCAGGCAGGCGACGCTGCACAATTTTGATTTTATTTTGGAGAAAGACATCCGGATTGGCGACCGGGTGCTGCTCAAACGTGCCGGGGATGTCATCCCGTACGTGATTGGCCCGGTAGTCGAGCAGCGCGACGGGACCGAAACTGTATTTACGCCGCCCGCCGTTTGCCCGGCATGCGGTCAGCCCGTGGAGCATTTGGCTGGCGAAGTGGCCTGGTACTGCGTCAATGCGGCCTGCCCGGCGCAGTTGATGCGCAATGTCGAGCATTTTGTCGGGCGCGGCTCGATGGATATCGTCGGGCTGGGAACGAAAATTGTCGCACAGTTGGTGGATGCTGGATTGGTGCGTGATGTGGCTGATCTGTACACCTTGACCAAAGCCGATCTGCTTGGCCTGGAAGGTTTTGCCGAGAAGAAGGCCGATAACCTGCTGACATCCATCGATACCTCCCAGCAACAGCCGCTGGCGCGCCTGATCAACGCCCTGGGCATCCGCGGGGTGGGCGAGGTGATGGCTGCCGACCTGACCCGGGTTTACCCGGATCTGGAAGCGCTCAGCCGCACGACTTTTGAGGAGCTGCAGCGCATCGAAGGGGTCGGCCCGAATATTGCTCAGGCGATTATTGATTGGTTTGCCCGCCCGGCCAACCGGGAAGTGCTGGACAAATTGCGGGATGCCAGCGTCTGGCCGAGGGCGGCGCAGCAATCCGCCCCGGCAGGCCCACAACCGCTGGCCGGGTTGACTTTTGTGGTCACTGGCACGCTGCAGGGCTTTTCACGGGAGACGGTCAAGGAATTTATCCAGCAGTACGGCGGCAAAGTGACGGACAGCGTTACCAAGAAGACCGACTACCTGGTAGCAGGCGAGTCGGCGGGGTCGAAGCTGGAAAAGGCGCGCAGTCTGGGCGTAAAGATAATCGACGAAGCCGGTCTGCGCAACCTGGCAACCGACTAAACTGCGTATAGCCAATTATTGGACTATGAAAAATACTAAGAAAACATTAATTCTCAAGCCGGGGCGCGACCGATCGGTGTTGGCACGCCATCCGTGGATCTTTTCCGGGGCAGTTGACCGGGTAGAGGGACACCCGGAGAGCGGCGAGTCGGTGATGGTGCGCGATGCCTCCGGGCTGGCGCTGGGTTGGGCGGCTTTCAGCCCGGTATCGTCGATCCGGGCGCGGATGTGGAACCTAAATCCCGATGAAACGGTGGATAGGGACTATTTTGAAGGCCGCATCAGGCTGGCAATCGAGCGGCGGCAGGCAGTGATCGCGCCGGGTGAAACCGACGCGCTGCGGCTGGTGCACGCTGAGTCCGACGGGCTGCCCGGTCTGGTGGTCGACCGCTATGCAGAAGTGCTGGTGGTTCAGATTCTGACTGCCGGTGCGGAGTTCTGGCGGGAAGGCATCGCCGATGCATTGGTGAAGCTGACCGGGGTGCAGACGGTGGTCGAAAGGTCGGATGTGGACGTGCGCCAATTGGAAGGGCTGGAGCCGCGCACCGGCCTGCTGCGTGGTCAAGCACCCGGTAGCATCGAAATTCGTGAAAACGGACTGCGCTTTATGGTAGATGTGCTCAATGGGCAAAAAACCGGCTTTTACCTGGATCAACGCCGCAACCGGCAGCGGGTGAGTGAGCTGGCAGCCGGGCGCGAGGTGCTCAACTGCTTCTGTTACACCGGCGGCTTCAGCATTTATGCGCTGGCGCATGGAGCAAAGCGGGTCGCCTCGGTGGATTCATCCGCTGAAGCGCTGGAAATGGGACAAATGCACCTTACGCTGAACAACTTGCCTGCCGACTCAGCAGAATGGATCGAGGGCGATGTCTTCAAAGTGCTGCGCACCATGCGCGACGAGGGACGCTCCTTCGACATGGTGATTTTGGATCCGCCCAAGTTTGCGCCCACGGCTGCCCAGGCTGAACGCGCCGCACGGGGCTACAAGGATATCAACTTGCTGGGGCTCAAATTGCTGCGCCCGGGCGGGATTCTGGCTACTTTTTCGTGTTCGGGCGGGATTTCGGCCGAATTGTTCCAGAAAATCGTGGCGGGCGCTGCGCTGGATGCAGGCGTGGATGCGCGCATCGTGCAAGCGCTTACGCAGGGACCGGATCACCCGGTCGCGTTAGCGTTCCCGGAGGGGGCGTATTTGAAAGGATTGATCGTGCAGGTGTAGCACCAGGGTGGGTGGTGACACAAGATTTAAACACAACACACCGTGCGCCTGACGGCGAGGACGCGAAGGAAAAGAAGAACGCGAAGGAAATCGACCCCCTCCCAGCCACCCCACAGGGTGCTGCGCGATCCACAGGATCGCTTCGCGCCCCCATTTTCTTCGAAAAATAGAGAAGGAGAAAACCAAAAACCCGCCCCATTTTTTGGGGCGGGTGTCAGGTGGAGATGGCGGGAATCGAACCCGCGTCCGAAAGAATAGACCCGCGAACATCTACGAGCGTAGCAAGTCTTTGATCTCGCAACTGGCCCGATTACCTGCAGAACAGGAAAGCTGCTATCCGCTCAGGCCCGAAAGCCCTCTTTCGCAACCCCCGCGGCGTGGGAGGCGGCAGTCTGACCTTGTGGCGCCCGCATCTACTACCGGTCAGACAGCGGAGCAGGCGGACGTGACCTCACGCGGAGGTCATTAGCTGATCACCTTCGCTTATGCAGCGAGGGGGAGAGCAGCATACTGAGTGCGATTGGCACTTGATTTTTTGTACTGATTTTACGAGGTCGGTACCTCTCGGCTCGCAGTCCGGGACCAGCCTCTCCCGTCGAAGCCTGTCATCCCCGGTGCTTCTATTATACCTGTTTCGCAGTCTACAAACCGAAGGATTTCATGCTTCATATAAAAGATTAACAGGTGTAGAATCAATCCATTGCGCCGGGTCCGCCCGAGGCCATCCTGGAGGTGCTCCAATGATTAACATTTACAAGTCATCATCGACCGGGTTGGAGCAGATACCTGATTTTGCCAGCGGCTGCTGGGTGAATATGATCGACCCGACCAGCGACGAAATCGAACGTCTGACGAGCCAGGGCATCCCGCCAGATTTTATTACATACCCGTTGGATATGGACGAACGCGCCCGCTCGGAGCGCGAAGACGACGGAAAAATGCTCATCCTGATCCGCATCCCCTTTTTCCAAGGGTTGACCGTGGATGTGCCATATAGCACCCTGCCGCTTGGCATGATCCTGACCGACCAGATGATTATTACCGTGTGTCGCCGGCAGAACGACCTGACCATGGAATTTTCGTCAGGGAAAGTCAAAAATCTTTCTACAGGCAAGCGTATCCGTTTTGTGCTGCGCCTGATGCTGCTCAATGCCAACAAATTCCTCAACCATCTGCGCCAAATCAACAAAATGACGGAGGATTTGGAAGACCGGCTGCAGCTCTCCATGCAAAACAAGGAAGTGTTGGAATTACTCAAATATCAAAAGAGCCTGGTGTACTTCACCACTGCTTTGAAAGCTAATGAATTGCTGCTGGAACGGCTGCAGCGGACTCAGTTGTTCCGCCAGTATGCCGATGATGAGGATTTGCTGGAAGATGTCATCACCGAGAACCAGCAGGCCATCGAAATGGTCAATATTTCGAACAACATTTTGAGCAGCATGATGGACGCCTTCGCATCGATCATTTCCAATAACCTCAACGTGGTGATGAAATTTTTGGCCTCCGTCACCATCCTGTTGAGCCTGCCGACCATCATCACCAGTTTCTTTGGCATGAACGTCGATCTGCCATTTGCCGGTCAACCGTATTCCTGGCAGTTGATTCTCGGGATTTCTATGCTGGTGATAGGCGTGACGATCTGGCTGTTTATCCGTCGACGCTGGTTCTAAGTCTGCCGGGACAAACCGGTTGGCAGTTTTACATCCTACAGGCGTGCGGTTACAATTCGAGGCATGGAAACAACAGATCAAGCAGCGGGTGAGCGCCTGAAGGATTTTATCCGCCTGGAGAAGCTGACCAAACATTATCGTGAGGGCGGTCAAGAGCGCATGATCCTGCAGGATGCCGATTTGGCCATCCCGCGTGGTCAATTTTTGGCGATACTGGGAAAAAGCGGTTCCGGCAAGACCACGCTGCTCAACCTGATCAGCGGGATCGACCGGGCAGACGCCGGCGAAATCTATGTGAATGGAGAGAGGTTGACCGGACTCAAGGAACCTGCCCGGACGCTGTTCCGGCGCGAGCGGATCGGGTTTATCTTTCAGTTTTTCAACCTGATCCCCACTTTGACGGTCTGGGAGAACGTGGTGCTGCCACTGGACCTGACCGGCAAGCTGAATGGACATGGCAATGAACGCGCGGCGGAGATGTTGCAGGCCGTTGGGCTGCTCAACCGGCGCGGCGCTTTTCCGGACCGGCTTTCAGGCGGCGAGCAGCAGCGGGTAGCGATTGCCCGGGCGCTGGTACATGACCCGCTGGTCGTTCTCGCGGATGAGCCGACCGGTAATCTGGATGAAGAGACCGGAAAAAGCATACTTGCTTTGGTCGATAGGCTGACCCGCGGCGCAGGCAAAAATTTGATCCTGGTGACCCACAGCGCGGAAGCGGCCGGATATGCCGACCGGGTGGTGACTCTGCGCGATGGAAAATTCGATGAACAGCACGCCCCCTGGCAGGGTGATTAAAACCGTGTTTCCGCGCAGCCTCGTCCGGCTGGGATGGCGCTATGTCGTCAGCCATGCCTGGCAGAGCTTCCTGATGGTGCTGGGAATTGCGCTGGGCGTGGCGGTGATGGTATCCATCGACCTGGCGAATGCCAGCGCCAGCCGGGCTTTCTCGCTCAGCGCCGAAGCTGTAACCGGTAAGGCAACTCACCAGATTGTTTCCGTTTCCGGCAAGATGGATGAAACCGTTTACACAAACCTGCGTTTGAGTGGAAAGGTGGAACTTGCCGCGCCGGTCGTCACGGCACTGGTCAGTTCTGAGGTGCTTGGCGGCGCTCCTTTGCAACTGCTCGGCATCGACCCATTTGCCGACAGTCCCTTCCGCGGCTATCTGGGCAGCGGGAATGAACTGGATACTGAATCATTGACGCCATTCCTGACGCGGACAGGTGCGGTGCTGCTCTCGGCTGAACTGGCAGCCCGCAGTGGTCTGGTACCCGGAAACAGCTTCACATTAGATTTCGAAGGGCGGACGCGCGAAGTTTTTCTGGCGGGGACGCTCTCCGCAGCAGATGCCCTGACCCGGCGCAGCCTGAATGGCTTGGTGCTCGCGGATATCGCCACCGCGCAGGATTTGACCGAAAAAACAGGGCAGTTGGACCGGATCGACTTGATCCTGCCGGAGGACGACCCAGGTGCGGCCACAGCGCTGCAAGCAGACCTGCCGGCCGGGGTAAGGCTGGAAGCGGTGGAAGCGCGGCAAGGCTCGATCGAGCAAATGACAGCTGCCTTTCAGCTAAACCTGACAGCGCTATCCATGCTGGCGCTGGTGGTCGGGTTGTTTCTGATTTACAACACCATGACCTTCTCGGTCGTGCGCCGAAGGGGGCTGTTTGGCACGCTGCGCAGCCTGGGCGTCACCCGCAGCGAGGTATTTACTCTGGTCATCAGTGAAGCATTGCTGGTGGGTGTTGTCGGCTCACTGTTGGGAGTAGGTCTTGGAATTTTACTTGGACGCAATACCGTCAACATGGTCAGCCAGACCATCAATGACCTGTATTTCACCACCACCGTGCGTGCAGTAGGGTTGCCGTTCAGCAGCCTGGTCAAAGGCGGGGTGATTGGCGTTTTAGCCACTCTGGCAACCGCTGTGCCGCCCGCAGTCGAGGCTGCGCTGGTGGAACCGCGCGCTGCGCAGCTGCGTTCTGGGTTGGAGAAAAAGACCCGACTCATCACCGGGTTGATGGGACTGGCGGGTCTGATATTGGCTGGCTCAGGCGTCCTTCTGTTTCAAATTCCTGCGAAAAACAATATTCCAGGTCTCGCCGGGACAGTTATGGTGGTAATCGGTTTTGCCATGCTGTCGGCAGTAGCCATGCGCGGATTGCTGACGGCAGTCACGCCACTGACTGGTCGGCTGTTTGGCAGCCTGGGACGCATGGCGCCGCGCAACCTGGTCAACACGCTCAGCCGCACCGCCGTGGCAGTGGCCGCATTGATGGTCGCGGTGGCTGTAACCATTGGGGTGACGTTAATGATCGACAGCTTTCGTTTTACAGTTAATGTGTGGCTGGAACAGACGCTGCAGAGCGATGTTTATATTTCCGCCCCCAGTTTTACCGCCAACACCTCCACGATCTCCATCGATCCGCGGGTGGTGGATCAAGTTGCAGCCTGGCCGGGGTTGGCTCGCGCTGACCGGCTGCGCTCGACAGCGATCGAGTCACCGGACGGACCGGTGAACCTGTCAGCCACGACCAACCCGGATGTTGGCAAAGAGCGGCTGTTCAAGGCCGGCAGCAGAGCCCCGGATGAGATCATGCAGGCATTGAGGGAAGGCTCTGTGTTGCTTTCCGAACCGCTGGCAAACCGGTTGAACCTTTCAGTTGGGGATTCCATCTCACTTTACACGCCGGAAGGGGAAAGAAATTTTCCGGTGGCCGCGATTTTCTATGATTATGCCTCCAGCCAAGGCAGTCTCCTCATCTGGATGGAACAGTACCGCCAGATCTGGGGCGACACGGCTGTAACTTCAATTGGGCTGCGATTACCACCCGGCAGTGACCCAGACCAGGTGGTGCGCGATCTGCAATCCGGGCTGCAGACTGACCAGCAGCTCATCATTCGGCCTAACAAGTCGCTGCGGCAGGATGTTATGGAGGTATTCGACCGCACATTTGCCATCACCGCAGCGCTGCGGATATTAGCCACCATTGTCGCCTTCATCGGCGTGCTGAGTACGTTACTGCTCTTGCAGCTTGAAAAGCAGCGCGAAATTGGCGTCTTGAAAGCTCTTGGGCTGACCGGTAAACAGCTCTGGCAGTTGGTGATGCTCGAAACGGGGTTAATGGGCTTGACCGCCGGAATTCTGGCAGTTCCGACCGGGGTGGCGCTTTCTCTAATCCTGATCTATGTGATCAATTTGCGGTCATTCGGCTGGACGCTGCAATTCGACATGCGCCTGGGGGCTTTTGCCATGGGGCTGTTGATTGCCGTCAGCGCTGCGCTTTTGGCCGGGGTTGTGCCAGCCTGGCGCTTGAGCCGCATGGAAGCAGCGGAGGCGATCCGCTATGAGTAACGTCGGTAAGTTGTGGAAGATCACCGGTACAGCTACTGTATTGGTCCTGCTGGCGGTAGGCGGCTGGCTGTTTTTTAGGGCGAACAAGCCGGTTCAGCAGACTGGCACGTCGATCCAATTTGCGCCAACGACTGCGGCCGAAGGCCAATTTGCCCGGGCCGAAGGCCTGCGCGAGTTCAGTTTCCCGCTCGACCACGGACCCCACCCCGATTTTCAAACCGAGTGGTGGTACTACACCGGTAATTTGCAGACTGTTGAAGGCCGCCGGTTCGGCTACGAGCTGACCTTTTTCCGGCGCGCTTTGACGCCACAGCCTGAATCAGCGGATGATGGGTCAGATTGGCGCACCAGTCAGGTTTACCTGGCGCATTTTGCCCTCAGCGATATCGAGACGCAGGATTTTCACTATCAGGAAAAGATTTCGCGCGGTGCGGCCGGCCTTGCAGGCTCCAAGGGCGCACCCGTGTATGAGGTCTGGTTGGAGGATTGGTCGGTGAGGGAGGTTGGCGCTGACAGGTATGCGTTGAGTGCGAATACGGAAGGCTACGGGCTCGAGCTCGAATTAATGGACGTAAAGGGGTCGATTCTGCAAGGAAATCACGGCTATAGCCAAAAAGGTGTGGAGGCTGGTAACGCGTCCTATTACACCAGCCAGACTCGCCTGGAATCCAGCGGGAAACTGCGTATAGGCGAAGATACTTTGAACGTGAGCGGCCTGAGCTGGATGGATCATGAGTTTAGCACCAGCGCCTTGAGCGTGGGCCAGGTTGGCTGGAACTGGTTTGCGATTCAACTGGACGACGGCAGCGAATTGATGCTTTTTACGCTGCAGCGGGAAGACGGCAGCCTTGATTCTTTCAATGCCGGAACGATTATTGAAAAAGACGGTACAACCCGCACGCTTGGTTCCGCTGATTTTAAGATCAATGTTCGCGAGACCTGGCGCAGCCCATACAGTGGGGCAGAGTACCCGGCCGGATGGGAGATAACCATCCCGAATGAGGGAATTCGGTTAAATATCAATCCGTTGATGCCAGATCAGGAACTCAATACTTTTATTACCTATTGGGAGGGGGCGGTCGAGATCCAGGGTGATAGGAGCGGCGTACCGGTAAGCGGTTTTGGATATGTGGAACTGACCGGCTACGCTGAGTCGATGCAGGGAAAATTTTAGTTTCTGTGGGAAGGACAGGACTCGAACCTGCGACATCGTCGGTGTAAGCGACGCGCTCTAACCAACTGAGCTACCCTCCCGGGTAGTTTTGTTTCAGCGCGAATTATACCGCGAATTTCCATCTGTGCTACACTTTTCACGAGGAATTCAGAGCGGTGGTGTGAAGTGGTGCGCTGAAGCGCACCCTATAGCGCACCATACAGTGCAATAGTAGGATGACGTTCAGGGGTATTTTAATTTTTTTGGGTAGAGGAGCAGTCAGCATGCGATTCGTGCGATTTCACACCGGAAACAACGTACCCACTTATGGTTGGATCTATGGCGAGCAGGTCGGGTTAATTGACGGCACGCCATTCGGCGAGTACCGCCGAATGGAGGCTGGCATCGATTTAGCTTCCATTCAACTCCTGGCGCCAACCGAACCATCGAAGATCATTTGCGTCGGACGTAATTATGTCGATCACGCCAAAGAGCACGGGGTAGATGTGCCCGAGGTGCCGATGCTGTTTCTCAAACCGCCGTCAGCCTTGCTCGCGACTCGCCTGCCGATCATGCTGCCGCCACAATCCAGCCAGGTGGAGCACGAGGCCGAACTAGCAGTGGTCATTGGGCGGCGCGGGCGCTGGATTGCTCCCAATGATGCCAAAGATTACATTTTTGGGTACACCATCGCCAACGATGTCACCGCGCGGGACTTGCAGCGGCGTGATGGTCAATGGACGCGCGGCAAAGGCTTTGACACCTTTTGCCCGGTCGGGCCCTGGATCGAAACTGAGATGGACCCTTACGATCAACTGATCACTTGCCGGGTGAACCAGGATGTCCGTCAAATGGCCTCGACGCGGGACATGGTTTTTTCGGTGCAACAATTAATTGCCTTTGCTTCCTCTGTCATGACGCTGGAACCTGGCGATCTGATCTTGACCGGAACGCCGGCTGGCGTTGGTCCATTAACGCCAGGGGATATCGTGCAGGTCAGCATTGAAGGTATTGGCGAATTAACCAATCCGGTGGTCGAAGAACCTTAATTTCCGGAGGCGATTCATGCCATATTATGATAATTTTCATATGGTTTGGCGTTTGGTTTGCATTGACAAACCTTTAATGGTTCTGTATAATCAATGTTAACATTGTTAACTGGGTGTCCAAAGTTTTTTTAGCAATACTGGCGGCGTCGATCTGATCACTTGAAATGGTCGCTTGTCGGAGCACAAACTCCGGCGGGTGTTCAGGGAGCCAAATAGCGAAACCGGCCCATTGCCGGTTTTTCGTTTTTAACCTACCTCAGGGAGGACTCTATGGATGCAGTTTTGACCAAAGAAGTAGGATCGGATCTCGATGAATACTATTCAAGCGAAAGATCGCGAATACTGGTTGTCGAAGACGATCAGGATACCGCCTTTTTACTGAAACAGATCCTGCGCCATGCCGGTTTTGATGTGTTGAGCGCCAATAACGGCAAGGAGGCGCTCAATAAGGTCAATCTGTCTATTCCAGACCTGGTATTGCTCGACCTGATGATGCCGGAAATGGATGGTTGGGAAACGATCGACCATCTGCGCCAGGTGAGTAATACCCCGGTTATCATCCTCACGGCGCTGAATAACAAAGAAAATGTGGTGACCTGTTTTCAACGCGGCGTGGACGATTACATGACCAAACCCTTTTATAAAGGGGAGGTGGTCGAACGAGTTCAGGCGGTGCTGCGGCGGTCGCGTTCCACCCGTGATTCGAGCCGCTTTGTTTTCCCCCAGGTTGGTTTGGCGATTGATATTCAAACCCGTGAAGTACGGCTGAAAAATACGCGCATACAGCTTACCGGGAAGGAATTCAGTGTTTTGCTGAACCTTGCCAAACATGCCCCGGAGATTTTGCATTACCAGCAAATTTCCCAGGCGGTTTGGGGCAAGGATTTCCCTCAAGCGCGCCAACGGATTAAATACCTCGTGTATCTGCTGCGGCAAAAATTTGTGCAAGTGGATCCCACCGCTGAAAACCTGATCGTAAACGTTGACCGGCTGGGCTATAAGCTCATCACATCCGTGTAAATTGCAATTTGTTATCGGTGGTAAGGTGTGGGCGGCTATTTGGCCGCCCACTGGTTTATCTCGCCGAGCAGCTTAGGGTGACGAACGCCAATGTCAGGCGGGTGGATTGTCCTTCACCGATGAATCATGATCGAGTAAAATGTTGGTAACACATCACACGCAGGAATAATCTCTCATTGAAGAAATATAGCCCATACATTCTGGTCGCGGTTGGTTTGATCGTCATTTTTCTGGGAGTGACCGGAAAGTACTCGACAATCTATAGCACGCTGCTGCTGCGCCTGGGGCTGGTGAACGAATTAGGCGATCCTACCATGGGTTTTAGCCCCCTGGAAGTGCTGTCCTCCAGTCTGGACGACGGACAGTTTGCCCCGCAAGTCGAAGTCACCCAGTCCTCAGTCGGTCAACCGGGAGTGCCCTTTCCCACCCCGACACTGCGCAGCCTGGCGCCTTATCCCACGCCGCTCCCCGGCGCGACAGATGTGATTCCGGTCGAAGCAGTACCGACCCCCACGCTTTATCCTACCATTCCAACTCGTATCGAAATCCCGGTTATTGGTCTGATAGCCCCCATTGTCCCATCCGAACCTGCGGAAATTAAGATCGGCAGCGATACCTTTGAACAGTACAAGGCTCCAGACAAATTCGCGGTAGGCTGGCATACCACGTCAGCGCTGCTTGGGCAGATCGGGAACACAGTATTCAACGGGCATCACAATATTTTTGAAAAGGTTTTCGAGAATCTCAATAAAGTTGTGCCGGGGGACGAAATCATCGTTTACGGCGGTCTGGTGCGGTATACCTACACCGTGGTCAATGTCATGATATTGCCGGAACGCAATGTTGATATGGCGACCCGTTTGGAAAACGCGCGCTGGATACTGCCGTCTCAAGACGAACGGTTGACCTTAATCACCTGTTGGCCGGCGAATTCTAATACGCACCGTTTGATCGTAGTCGCTCAACCCAAAGGCGAGCCGATCATGGTGACGCCGACGCCAACAGGCGGTGCACAGATCCCAAGCCAATAATTTCAGGTGGCGGCTGGCTGAGCTAGCGGAGCGCCTGCGTCAAATGAGTTGCAAGGCGATTGGCCTGCTGGGTGGTGGCCAGGTACACAGGCTGTGCAATCACGAAAATGCGTCCCCATGACGGTTCCCCGTTAGCCTCGATGCAGGTCTGCAGCACCAGTGTGTCCGCCTGAGTGTACACCTTATAAAACAGAGTCTCTACGCTGATGCGCATGCCAGTAGAGTCATTCAAGTCAACGAATTCTGAATATGGACTGTTGGGGGAAAGCGCCTGATATTTGAGCACTTCTTTGACACGATAGGTCTGAGTGCGGCCGTCGCCGTACACCAGCGAAAGAATCTTTCCGGTTTCAACCGCGAAAAATTTCTCGCCGAGCAAGTAATTGTGCGCTAAAAGGGCGACTGTTCCATACTGGGCAGCCATACCGAATTGGGTGGCGGCTTCAGGTTGTGTCGAGACAAAACCCGGGGCTGAGGCGGGCTGCTGTACGATCGGGGCTGCAAAAATGCCCCTGGCAAAAATTCCAGCGACCTGGTATGGGTTACCACTGACCGCAACGGAGGCGGCAAAAGGCGCCAAAGCGGCAACTGCGGAGCTGGCGGTTTCTGCATTTTCAAGGCTGGGGCCGGTAACGGGAATGATCGCGCCAGTAGCCGCTTGCACGGGTTGGGCGAAAAGCGTCAGGATCAGTATGATCGAAAGAAGAAGTGAGAGTTTTTGTTTCATTTTCAGTGGTATTTTATTAGTGGAATTACGATATAAATTTAGTTTGTTTACTGGCTTAAAACAAGGGTTACCGAGTCCTTGTAAGTCGACTGTAAGGCTCCGGTAAAGGTGCAAATTGGTTCCCCAACGCCTGGCTTAGCGCTGTGGTATAATTTGCGTGATTTTTATTCTGCTCACCAGTTGGTGATTTGAAGGAGAACCAGAATGTCTGGACATTCAAAATGGGCAACGATTAAACGGAAAAAAGGCGCTGCCGATGCCAAGCGCGGGCAGGTGTTCACGCGCCTCACCCGTGAAATTGTGATGTCAGCACGCGAAGGCGGCGGAGACACGGATTCGAATTTCCGGTTACGGCTGGCCATCGAAAAAGCCCGGAGCCAGAACATGCCGAAGGAAAACATCGAACGGGCGATCAAACGCGGAACTGGTGAGAGCAAAGATGGCAGCGTGTTCGAGCAGGTGTTTTATGAAGGTTACGCCCCGCATGGCGTGGCGTTGATGATCGAATGCTTCACCGAAAACCGAAACCGCACCGTAGCAGAAGTGCGGCATGTGCTCACGCGCGCCGGGGGCACACTCGGCGAGGCCGGTTCGGTAGGCTGGCAGTTCAAACGCGCAGCATATTTTTCGGTGCCCGGCACTGAAAATGATATGGAAAAAATCTTTGATCTGGCAGTCTTTGGCGGGGCTGACGACGTCAACTACGACGACGGATATATCGAGATCATCGGACCGGTCGAGAGCTTCAAGACCATTTCGGATGCGCTGCGCCAGGGAAAATGCACCCTCGAAGAAGCCGAACTCCGCATGCTCCCGACAAATGAGATCGATCTCGGTACGGAAGAAACCCTTCAGGTTTTGCGTTCAGTCGAGAGCCTGGAAGAGTTGGACGATGTGCAGAATGTGTTCCACAATCTGCACATTTCTGAGGAGGCGCTCGCGTCCCTGGCAGAGGAATAGCCCATGCTGGTTGTGGGAATCGATCCGGGAACGGCGACGACTGGTTACGGCCTGGTGGCCGAGACGGAAAACGGCATTACCGTCGTTGATTACGGGGTCATTCTCACTCCAGCGGGAGAGCGCCCCGAACTTCGCTTGATGCAGCTTTCGGAAAAATTGAATGAAATCTTGCTTCTCCACCAGCCGCAGGGCGCTGCTGTGGAGAAGCTTTTTTTTCAGCGCAACGTCTCCTCGGCAATTTCAGTCGGGCAGGCCCGCGGCGTAGTACTGCTTGCGCTGGCCCAACATTCAGTGGCGGTTGGTGAATACACCCCGATGGAAGTAAAACAGGCTGTCACCGGGTATGGCGGGGCGGATAAAATGCAGGTTCAGTTGATGGTAAAAGCGCTTTTATCGCTGCCCGAGGTCCCGCGCCCCGATGATGCTGCCGATGCGTTGGCGATTGCGATTTGCCATTTGCACAGTATGCGTTTGAACAGTTTGAAAACATGATTACCAGCAGCGCCAATCCTGCCATCAAATTCATCCGCAAACTAGCTGACCGCAAGGAACGGCAGCACGCCGGCCTTTTCTATGTCGAAGGGCTGCGGATTGTGGGGGAAGCTGCACAGAAACAGTGGGATATAGACCAACTGGTCATTGCACCTGAGCTATTGACCAGCTTGTTCGGCCAGCAACTGGTAACCGATGTCACAGCGGCTGGCGGCAATGTGCTGGAAGTTTCCGCGGATGTGTTCCGCAGCCTGTCCGCCAAAGATGGACCGCAGGGGATTGCTGCCGTCGTCCGGCAGCGCTGGACCAATCTGGAGGATGTGCATCTCGCGGCTGGGGACGTATGGATCGCACTTGATTCGGTGCAGGACCCCGGCAACCTGGGGACGATCCTGCGCACCAGCGACGCAACCGGCTGCAAGGGTGTGATTCTGCTCGATCAATCAACCGACCCTTTTGACCCTGGCGCGATCCGCGCCAGCATGGGCGCGATTTTCGATCAGCCGTTGGTTAAGACTTCGTGGCCGATTTTCGCCAGTTGGAAAAAACGGGAAGGGGCCGTTGTGGTAGGCACCTCGGATAAAGCCCAGCAGGATTACCACCGCTACCGGTACCCGCAGGGTCTGGTCGTGTTGATGGGCAGTGAGCGGCAGGGACTGCAAGAACGCCATTACGCGCTTTGCGATGCAGTCGTGTCGATCCCCATGCGCGGCGAGTCGGATTCACTCAACCTGGCGGTGGCGACTGCGCTGGTCGTTTATGAAATTATGAATCAACGCCGCGACGAAGTTGCGCATAGTCATTATTTGGATGGAAATGGAGCGAAAGTATGATTGTGCATGTACAGGGTGAAGTTGTAGCCGCCAGTCAGGACAGCCTGACCTTACAAATGGGCGGGTTTGGCGTGCGGGTTTTCGTGCCTATCGTTCTGGCAAAACAGAGCCCGGTGGGCGATATGATCTTTTTGCATACCCACCTGGTTGTGCGGGAGGATAGTTGGTCGATTTTCGGGTTTGAGCGCGAGATCGAACGCGACTTTTTCATCCTGTTACTGGCGGTCAACGGCATTGGTCCGCGCCTGGCGCTTTCAGTCCTGTCAACGCTATCGGTGGATGTTATCCGCCGGGCGGTTCTGGCCGAGCAGGCGGATATCTTTGCACGGGTGCCGGGGGTCGGCAAGAAGACCGCCCAAAAAATTGTGCTGTACCTGCAGGGCAAAGTTGGCGAGGCAGGTGAAATGCGCGAGACCATTGGAATCCTGGACGTGGATACCGAGGTACTGGAAGCGCTAACCGGCCTGGGTTACAGCGTAATCGAGGCGCAGACTGCCATCCAATTCATTTCGCGGGATGCCCCCAAAACGGTGGAAGATCGCCTGCGGATCGCGCTGCAATTCTTTAACAAATAGAACTGTTGGAGCCGGTATTGGGAAATCGAGCGCGCTAAAACTAGACAAACATTTTGCTTTCGAGTATGATTTAACGCGAAATTTGTGCAATCATTACCCAAGAATACCGAATATATTTTTATCTGGATATTTATTAATATCCGACACCCATTGTTGCCCGCCCGGGAGGCTCGATGACTGATCTGATCAAGAACCTGACCACTGACCTGCAGCAAAAAATTGACGCTTTTAAACCATCGCTTGGAGTTCGCAACGTTGGTACCGTCACTGAAGCCGGAGATGGCATTGCCATGGTGGATGGTCTGGCGGGTGTCCAATCACAGGAACTGGTTGAATTCGAGAATGGCGTGATGGGGATCGCGTTCAACCTGGAAAAAGATCGAGTCGGCGTCACTATTGTTGGCGATTACACGATCGTTTCGGAAGGGATGCAGGTGCGTTCTACCGGCCGGATTGCGTCGGTTCCGGTGGGCGATGGATTAATCGGACGGGTGGTCAACGCCCTCGGCCAACCCATTGACGGCAAAGGTCCAGTTGTGCATGCGCATTATCGGCCGATCGAGCGCATTGCTCCGGGTGTGGTTGAACGACAGGATGTCGATACACCGGTCCAGACGGGTATCAAAGCCATTGATGCGATGATCCCGATTGGCCGTGGCCAGCGTGAATTGATCATTGGTGACCGTCAGACAGGCAAAACAGCCCTGGCCATCGATACCATCATCAACCAAAAAGGCAAAGACCTGATCTGTATTTATGTCGCCATCGGCCAGAAAAAGGCCGCCATTGCCCGCACCATCGGCCTGCTGGAGCGCTCCGGCGCCATGGCGCACACGATCGTAGTTATGGCCGCCGCCGATGAACCCGCAGCCATGCAGTACATTGCTCCCTATTCCGGCTGCAGTATCGGTGAGGAATTCATGGAGACCGGGCGGGATGCGCTGGTGATCTACGATGACCTTTCCAAACACGCCTGGGCTTACCGCCAAATTTCTTTGCTGCTGCGGCGTCCCCCAGGCCGTGAGGCGTACCCGGGCGACGTCTTCTACCTGCATTCACGCCTGCTCGAGCGGGCAGCCCGCCTGGCGACTTCCTTTGCGATTGTGGGCAAGGATTACGCCGGCGCCAGAGCTAAATCCGTAGATACACTGGATGGCAAGCTATTCAAGGGACCGATCGCTGAACAGGATGCCGGGCAAGCCCTACAAGCGCTTAAAGACGGCGAAAAGTATAAAGTGCTGCCAGTGGAAGGCACGGGCGGGTCGCTTACCGCGTTACCGATTATCGAGACGCTGCTGGGTGATGTGTCGGCTTATATTCCAACCAACGTAATCTCCATTACCGACGGCCAGATTTACCTGGAATCGAATCTATTCAATGCCGGTATCCGCCCGGGTATCAATGTTGGCATCTCGGTTTCCCGAGTTGGCGGCGCTGCGCTGACCAAAGCCATGAAGCAGGTGGCTGGCCGGCTGCGCCTTGACATGGCATCCTTCCGCGACCTGGCTGCCTTCGCCCAATTCGGCTCCGATTTGGACAAAGCGACTATGGCTCAACTGAACCGCGGCCTGCGCTTGCAGGAAATTCTCAAACAAGCTCAGTACGAACCAATGTCCATTGAAAATCAAGTAATGGCATTGTTTGCCGGCGTCAACGGTTTCATTGACCAGGTGGCGGTCGAGCGAGTCAAAGCCTGGGAGCGCGAATTCCTGCGTTACATGGAAACCAGTCACCCGGAAGTTGGGCGTACGATTGCTGAGAAAAAGTCAATTTCACCCGAAACCGAAACCAAGCTGCGGGAAGCCTTGCAAGCTTTTCAAGCAGGGTGGGTATAACTCACACCCCTAGATCTCAGGGAGGATTATGGCGTCCACCAGGGAAATGCGGCTGCGAATTCGCAGCGTAAAAAATCTGGCGCAAGTCACCCGCGCGCTGGAAACCGTAAGTGCGAGCAAAGTGCGGCGCGCGATCCAGGCGAATGACCGCACTCGGCCGTATGCTGAACGCGCCTGGCGCATTCTAACGGATCTGGCCCGCCAGCCCGGTCACCAGAGCATGCATCCGCTGCTGGCGGAACGCGATGAGGTCAAGAATATTCTGGTCATTTTGATCAGTTCGGACCGCGGCCTGGCCGGAGCTTACAACGTCAATATCGTGCGCGAAGCGTTGTCGTATTTTGCCGATCAGCAAACGCCGGTTTCCTACATTACGGTGGGCAAGCGCGGACGCGACATGCTGCTCAGGCGGCGACGCAGCGTGGTGGGTGAGTTCAGCGGACTATCCGCCAACCCGACGTACCTCGAATCAGCGCCCATTGGGCAACTGGCAGTGGATGAGTTTTTATCGCACCGCGCAGATCAGGTGTATGTAGCCTACACTGAATACCAGAATATGCTGCGCCAGGAACCCGTTATCCGGAAAATATTACCCTTCAGCGTCCCGGAGCCGGAACAGGGCACGGTTGTTGCTGAACCGCAGGTCAAAAGTAAATTGGTGTTCACGTATGAGCCTGGCCAGGAAGAAATTCTCCACGAAATTATTCCGGATTTCACCGCGCTGCAAATTTATAAGGCAATTCTCTCGGCTTTGGCCAGCGAGCATGCTGCCCGCATGGTTGCCATGCGCAATGCCACCACCAGCGCCAAAGACCTGGTCTCGCTGCTGCAATTGGATTACAACAAAATCCGGCAGGCCGGCATCACCAATGAAATGCTGGATATTTCTGGCGGCGCTGAAGCTCTGGCTCAGGCATCCGCTTAATCACCCGCTGCGCTTTACTCATCATAACTGGAGGCTTTGAATGGATCAATCAACCGGACGTCTGGTACAAATCCTTGGCGGTGTTGTGGACGTAGAATTCCCTGCCAGCGATCTTCCCGGCCTGTACGAAGCGCTAGTGGTGGAGCAAGACGGGCAAGACAGGATGGTGCTGGAAGTCGAAAAGCAACTGGCTGATAACTGGGTGCGCTGCATCGCGATGGATGCCACCGATGGACTGGTGCGCGGCCTACCCGTGCGGCGAACGTACAAACCGATTCAAGTACCGGTTGGGCAGGAAACTCTGGGACGAGTATTTAATGTTATGGGCAAAGCCGTTGATAACAAGGGTCCGGTGGATGCCAAGACCTATTACCCCATTCACCGCCCGGCGCCGGTATTTGCTGAACAGTCCACGCGGGTCGAAGTTTTCGAAACCGGGCTGAAGGTGATCGACTTGATCGCCCCTTTTACCAAAGGTGGGAAGACCGGTATTTTCGGCGGCGCAGGCGTGGGAAAGACCGTCATCATCATGGAACTGATCCGGTCGATTGCGACCGTTCATCAGGGTAATTCGGTGTTTGCCGGAGTCGGAGAACGCACCCGCGAGGGTACCCAGTTGTACCGCGAAATGCTCGAATCAGGCGTTATGAAGGACACGGTGATGGTATTTGGTCAGATGAATGAGCCGGCAGGCGTGCGTCTGCGCGTGGCGCTGACCGCACTTTCGATGGCGGAATATTTCCGCGATCAAGGACGCGATGTGCTGCTCTTCATCGACAATATTTTCCGCTTTACGATGTCCGGGTCGGAAGTATCAGCGCTGCTCGGGCGCATGCCCTCCGCAGTCGGTTATCAGCCTACCCTGGCGACCGAGATGGGTGAACTCCAGGAACGCATCACCACCACCCGCACCGGCTCGATCACGTCGATGCAGGCGGTGTACGTGCCGGCCGACGACTACTCGGACCCGGCTCCGGTTGCGACTTTTACCCACCTGGATGCAACCATTGCGTTGGAACGTTCGATTGCTGAAAAAGCCATCTTCCCGGCGGTCGATCCACTGGCCTCCACGTCGCGCATCCTTGATCCAAAAATTGTCGGCGAAGATCATTACAACACCGCGCGCGAAGTTCAACGCGTGCTGCAGCGCTACAAGGACTTACAGGACATCATCGCCATTCTTGGCATCGATGAATTGAGTGAAGACGACAAGTTGATTGTTTCGCGCGCCCGCAAGATCGAGCGCTTCTTTTCGCAGCCGATGTCCGTGGCGGAGCAGTTTACCGGCAGGCCCGGGCGTTATGTGCCGCTGCGCGAGACCGTCAGTGGTTTCCGTGAAATTCTGGACGGAAAATGCGACGATCTGCCCGAACAAGCTTTCTATATGACCGGCACGGTTGATGAAGTACGCAAGAATGCCGCAGAGCTTGCCGCTGCTTAACAAGGAGTTTTGATGCCCATCCATTGCGAGATTGTTTCTCAAGACCGGATCGTCTTCCAGGGCGACGTGGATATCGTCGTCGTGCCTGGCGTCGAGGGTGTGATGGGCATTTTACCCAACCATTCGCCGCTGCTTTCAACCCTGCAATACGGTATCATTACCATTCGCCAGAAAAACCAGGAAGAGTACTTTACGGTCGCAGGAGGGGTGGTCGAGGTAACCGGCAGCCAGGTAACCATTCTGGCGAATGCTGCTGAAAATGTAGATGAAATCAACATCCAGCGGGCGGAAGATGCCCGGCAACGCGCCGAAAGTTCACTGAAAGAGGCCGGCGCTGCCAAGCCTGAAGATCAGGCTGCGCTGCAGCTGGCGCTCAAACGGTCAACTTTGCGTATAGCCGCAGTTCAACGTTTCCGCCAACGGCGAACAAGATAAACAAGTTGTAAATTCGATGCCCGGGTTACCGGGGATTTGAATTTTATATCAGGAAGGATTTTGTAGTTATATGCCTGGGTTGACAAGGGAATTAGGCATTGATCTTGGGACAATGAACACCGTCATCACGGAGGGGAATCAGATTCTGCTGCAAGAACCGACGGTGGTTGCCCTGATCGTGCAAGAGCAAAAAATGGTTGAATGGGGTCAATCCGCCCGCGATATGCTGGGACGGGTTGGTGACAATATCGAGGTAGTACGCCCGCTGCGGCACGGGGTAATTGCCGAGTTCGAAATTACCGAAAATTTGCTGCAATACTTGATCAAAAAAACCTGCGGACCGATGTTGATCTTTCGCCCGCGGATTATTATCACCGTGCCTTACGGCATCACCAGCGTCGAAACCCGGGCCGTGCACGAAGCTGGCCTGGGTTCAGGCAGCCGGGACGTGATACTGATCAAACAACCTTTGGCAGCGGCGTTGGGGATCGACCTGCCGATCAACACCCCAACCGGGAACATGATCATCTCGCTGGGCGGCGGCACACACCAGGCGGGGGTTCTGGCGATGAATGATATCGTCACAGCCGAGACATCGCGCACCGGCGGCATAGCCATGGATGAGGCCATCATTTCCTACATCCGGCGCAAGTACGGCGTTATCGTCGGCCAACCCACCGCTGAATTGCTCAAGACGCGCATTGGAGCGGCCATTCCCCTGGATAATCAGCTTTCGCTGGAAGTTCAGGGACAGGATCAGGTATCGGCGCTGCCGCGCCCGGTCACGTTGACCACGGATGATATCGTGGAAGCTTTGCAGGACCCGCTGGCTGAAGTGGTGGCTCTGGTGCGCCGGGTTTTGGAAAAAACACCACCCGAATTGATTTCCGACATCATCGACCGCGGCGCAGCTTTATGCGGCGGCGGGGCGCTACTGCGCGGGGTCGATAAATTCCTGACCAAGTCGCTTGGCATCCCGGTGTACCTGGTGGATAACCCGGCGACCTGTACCGCTGAAGGTGCCAGCCGGGCGTTGGGGATGCGCGACATCCTGCGCCGCAGCTTGATGCGGTTTTAGCCCCGTTGAAACAAAAACGACCCGAGACAATTTCTCAGGTCGTTTACGTTTAAGTGATTTCAGTTTAACCCAGATAATACGTCATGTGCTGCAATTTGGTGATTGGATCCAGATATTCGACATGAATATCGCTGGGCAGAATCAATTGCATCGGAGCGTAATTTAAAATGGCGCGAATACCGCTCTTGGCTAGTAATTCAGCGACTTCCTGAGCGGCCGCAGCAGGAACCGACAGCATGGCAATTTTCGCGCCTGATTCGGCTATTTTCGCTTCCAACTGATCCATTCCATCAATGGTCACATCCCCGATTTTTTTGCCGGTTTTGGCGGGATCATTATCAAATGCCAGGACGATATGGAAGCCGCGATTGACGAATCCCTGATAGGTTGCGAGGGCTGTACCCAGGTCACCCACGCCGACCAGAACCAGGTCCCAGGATTGGTTGACATGCAGGATGGATTGCAGCTGGTCAACCAGGTAGCGGACCGAATAGCCGGTGCCTTGTTTGCCAAATTCGCCAAATTGAGACAGGTCTTTCCGAATTTGAGCAGCAGAGATGCCAATCGATTCGCCTAATTCTTGCGAGGAAGTCGTTTTTATGCCATTTTTCAGCATGTATTCCAGCGACCGCAGGTAACGGGGAAGCCGACCAACTACGATGTCAGGGATCGATTTTTCCATAATGTATGCCTCGCTTGTGTCGATGGTTAGAGAAAATGAATCGGGATAAGGATCGATAACACGAAACAATTTTACATTAATAATCTGTTTTGTGGTTAATTTCACGGAGGACAAATCATTTAGCCCCGAAAAGATGGAATTCGGGTGGAAAAAAAAGGTTGCGAGGTTGTCCCAAAAGTAATCATTTGTTAATATTTCAACCCTAATGACACGGGACGGGGTGGAACCCGTCCCCTGCCGGTAGGAGTAGGCTTCCATGCCCACCTGTATTTGTAACAACCCATTTGTAACAACCCAATTAAAAAGCCTGGCGCTCCCCCCTGGCGTCAGGCTTCGGATGCAACAACTATTCACTTAATCTTGATGTTTGCTTACCAGTTTCACCACGTCCGGGTAATCAATTCCCAGCCGCTTCACGGTTTGCAGGGTTGGAACACCGTCCCGCGTCCAGCCACGGCGTTTGTAAACTGCATCAACCAGTTTCTCGTAGCGCCCTTCCCGATAGGCTCGCACGGCTGCCATCTTTTCCTCGATGGTCATCGTGCTGGGATCCATTTCTATCTCGTCGCGCACCTGCTGATCGTACAAATCAGCCCGGTCTTCGTATTCTTCCCTGATTACCGGTCCCATCGCGCGAAAAGGCGGGTAGTCGTGCTCGCGAGTGCCAAATCCCAGGCGAAGGTTGAAAATGCGCTGGAAGTTATAGACCTTCTCCGATTCTTCGATGATGTCTTGAATTGTGACTTTCTTGCCTAGGACGCCTTCATATAACCAGGTGTAATTTTCCACGTGTTCCGGGACTTTGGCGGGTTCTTTGGAAGTCTTGTTGCTTTCCGGAATGATGTCATTCCAGGGCAACTTGCAAAGGCCATGCAGGCTAAACCAGGTGCGCCACATGGGGAAGTAATGCAGCGCTTCGGCTTTGTGCTCAAAGGTTGGCAACTGCTTGTGCACCATTTCCATAAAAATCAGCCAGGCCTCGTCGTGTTGCGCACCCTTGGATGCCAGCGCATAGCCGCCCTGCTGAGCCAACGACTCCTTCGACAGGTATTCGGAAATCTCCATACCTTTGACTTCCATGCCAATGTCGCGCAGCAATTTGGCATCTGCGCCGTACTGTTCGACGAAAAGCTTGCGCATGGCGCGCACGCCTTGACCGACCACCAAGCCAAAGCCTTCTCCGTTGGCCATTTGGTGAATCAGCTTCATCACCACGTCAAAGTTTCCCCAGGTTAGCTCCAGACCGCCAGTTTGCCTGGTCGTGATGACGCCAAATTCATAGCATTCCATCGCAAAGGCAATCGAGTTGCCTAGCGAGATGGTGTCGATGCCGTAAGTATCCGCGTAGAAATTGATCTCCAGTATCTGACCGGGGTCGAACAGGCACAAATTCGATCCCAACGCGCCTAACGTCTCATACTCCGGCCCGTCCACAAATACCGTCTGACCGGCATACGGGCCGGTTTGTAAATGGTAATGCGGCACGGCATGGGCGCAAGCCAGGGTGCAGCCGTACCAGCAGCCATCCGGGCCGCGCGTATCGAACATGGGTTTCCAAACTTCGCCGGCGATGCGGTGGGCGTCTTTGTGATGCCCAAAGCGGAAATTTTTTACTGGCAGCAGGTCGAACTTGTTCATGATTTCGACCAGGTACGGGGTCCCGGTGCCGCCCATGTCGTTTTGGGAGGCGTCAAAAGTAGTAATTTCCTTCTTGATGCGCGTACCGGCAGCCCGCACCAGATCCATGTTGGCCACGCCGTTACTGTCGCCGCCAAGATTGGTGTAGCGCACCACGATGGCCTTGATTTTCTTATTGCGCAGCACCGTCCCGGCGCCGCCGCGAGCCGCCTGTTTAATCCGCACCTCATCGCGTTTCGCATCGTAGTAACTGATATTCAAACCGCACATCGGCACATGCTCGGCCGCCTGTCCGGCTGAAATCACGGATATCCCGCGCATGTCCTTGAGTGCATCGGCGTACATCTCGGTCAGCAGGCGATTGAGCAGGTGCGTATTGACCGGATCCAACGGCGCCTCCTCGATGGTCACTTTGCCTTCGTCACCGTCGATGATGACGATGACATCCCGCTCGGCCTTGCCCTGAATTTCCAGGGCATCCCAACCGGCGAACTTGAGATACGGGCCGAAATAGCCGCCGCCGTTGCTGTCGATGATCGATTTAGTCAGCGGCGAGATGGTAACCGCCGTGCATTTGCCAGAACCAGGGTAAGCGGTGATGCCGCCGATCGGCCCGCCGGCAATCACCAGCTCGTTTTCCGGGCTGTCCCATTGGGTGTCGTCTTTTACGGCGTTCCAAAGCAGCCAGAGGCCAAAGCCTTTACCCCCGGTAAAGGTGTCTTTCATCTTCTGGTCAACCGGTTTTGCCTGGATTGAATTGTCGCCCACATTGACATACAGTGTGCGGTTGGCATAACCGCGGACGACCGGTTTGAGCTCATACCGGTATTCCGCTAAAACCTGGTGCGCTGCCCGAATCATCTCCGGAGTGTACAAGGTCATACGGTTGCTCTCCTAAAAACTGGTTTGTGAAATTTGAAACGATGATTTGCCAGTTTATTATAGCCAACTCTTCGGCAGGTCGCATACGGTATCTGTCACTGCCTGCAACGGATAAATGTCACCAGCTTGCATAGACAATATCGGGGATAGGCGCGGCTGCCTGTTTTACCCGCCCAACAGATATAGGGGAGCGGGATTATAATGGGACATCCTCGTTCATCCATTCCTAAAGCCCCGAGGTGTTCTTGAGATTACCCAGATTCTTGCCTGAGCCAGTGGGCCTGACAGAGACTCAAGGCAAAAATTTCCGCAACGTGCAAGTTGATTCGGTAGGAGTTGGGCTGGCCAATGCAGCGTCCCCCTTCCTACCGGTTTTTCTGACCCGCCTGGGCGCCTCCAGCTTTGAGGTTGGCCTGCTGACAGCCATGCCGGCGCTGACGGGTCTGCTGCTTGCCATCCCTATCGGGCAATTCCTGCAAAATCAACGCAAAATTGTGCCCTGGTTCAGCGTTGCCCGTCTGGGAGTCGTCGCCGCCTATGCTGCTACCGGCTTGCTGGCTTTTTTGATGCGCGACCGCCCCCTGGTCCTTGGCATCCTGGCCATTTGGGCGTTGGCAACGATTCCGCAAACCATGCTCAGTATCTCCTTCTCGGTGGTGATGAACGCTGTCGCCGGTCCCAACCACCGCTTCGACTTGATGACTCGTCGCTGGTCGTTGATGGGGTTTACCACCGCGATAACCGTGTTCGTGATCGGCCAAATTCTGGACCGGCTAAATTTTCCAATTAATTATCAGATTGTTTTTATCAGCATGTCGGTTGGCGGATTGATCAGCTTTTACTATTCTTCACGCATCCACCTCGATGATATTCAAACCCATCGGAAAGGAAAACGGCTGAGGTTTAAGGCTCAATTCAAAGAATATATGCAACTGGTCAGCAAGGAACAGCCGTTCCAGGCGTTTGTCATCAAACGCTTTGTGTTCCTCACCGGTCAAGCCATGCTCATCCCGATTCTGCCGTTGTACCTGGTGCGGGTGGTCGAGGCTTCCGATAGTTGGATTGCCGCCATTAGCATGTCCCAGACAGCCATCGTGATCATTGGTTATCTGATCTGGGTGCGCAGCTCACGCCGAAACGGAACGCGCCCAATCCTTATCTGGAATACGCTGGGGTCAGCGCTTTTCCCGATGGCAGTGGCTTTGACCCGCGATGTTGGAATGATCACGGTACTCGCCGGAATCAACGGGATTTTTCAGGCCGGACTGAACCTGGTTTTCTTCGACGAGTTGATGAGAACTGTCCCTGCCGAGTATAGCTCCACCTTTGTGGCGCTTGCCCAAGGGCTGCAGTTCTTTTCATCCGTCCTGTCCCCGCTGGTTGCTACTGCTATCGGCGATGCATTTGGTTTTTGGGTAGCCCTGGTCATCTCCGGCGGAGTGCAGTTCGCCGGTTTTGTAATGTTCGCACTCAATTGGCCAGCCGTCAAGCTGCCAATAAAAGCGTCGCCTTCAACTTAATAAATTTGGCGTAAGATGTTCGGTGCGGTTGGAATAAACCAACGCGTTTTCTTCCCCATTAAAATCAAAGCGGGATATGCCCGTATTATTGAGATAGACCCAGACCGGCGGGCGCTGATCCAGTTCGAATACCGCTGCCAAAAAATAATTAAAGAAAGCAGCGTGGCTGAAAAGCGCGATTCTGTCCCCGGTTCCGCCATGCTGTTCGAGCAGAGAAGCCAGCAGGCGTCTGGCGCGCGCAACGCGCTCCTCACGCACCTCAAGAGGGCGGTTCCACCAGCCGTTCGGGTTGAGCTCAGGCAGGACCAACCGGTCGGAGAGCGACTTTAATTCCTCCGGCGTTTTTCCCGGCTGCCCGTTTAGCTCTCCGGTTTCCTCATCTTCCAGGTAAACCCCGCCACCTTCGTGCGCGTCTTCCAACCCGACCAGCTTTAAATCGATTTTCTCAGCCACAGTATTTGCGGTCAAAACTGCCCGGGCCATCAGGCTTGTATAGATATGGGTCAAACCAATCCTGCCCGCATTGGTCTCATCGTAAGGGCTGGCCGCGGTCACTAGTTGGCGATTGGCGATAAACTCAGCCAGCGCCTGCGCCTGGCGCTTGCCTAAATCGGTGATGCCGGGGTCGGCGAAGCGGCCCAGGTTGCTGCCCGAATCACTCCATTTTTGATTGTTCTCGGATTGTGCGTGGCGGATGAAATAAAGCTGCATTTAATCCTCGAGGGGGTATTTCCAAAAATTCAATCCATCCTGAGCCAAAAGGTATAATAATCGCAGGCTTTTTGCGCAACCCGGCTATTATACCTGCTGCAGGGGCAGTTTTCAGAACAGCCTGCCGCGACGATTGATATGGGACAGATAACCCTGACCATCCACGGAAAATTGAATGATTTTTTGCCGAATCACAGCATTGAAAATTCGGTTCAAGTACCTTTTAACCAGAAGACAGCCCTCAAGCACATTGTCGAGGTTATCGGGATCCCGCATCCTGAAGTCGGCCTTGTTCAAGCCGATGGGCATGAGGCTGACTTGAATTACCCGGTGCAGGATGGGGATATCATCCATATTTATCCAAGAGTTGTAATCGAGCAGCAATACAGCGGGGAAGGTCCGAAATTCGTGCTCGATAATCACCTGGGCAAATTGACCGATTACTTACGGCTGCTCGGGTTCGACGCAGTTTATGCGAAGGATTGGCCAGACGGGGATATTGCTCAATACGCATACGAACACGGCTGCATCCTGCTTACCCGCGACCGCGGATTACTCAAACGAAAAATCGTCGCGGATGGATATTGCGTTCGCGCCGATGATCCGGAGCAGCAATTGGCTGAGGTTGTTACCCAGTACCAGCTTAACAGCTATATCACGCCCTTCCAGCGTTGCCCGCGCTGTAACGGAAAGCTAGCGCCGGTGAAGAAGGAAGATATCATCGATCAGTTGCAGCCGCTGACGCGGAAATACTACGACGAATTTACGCAGTGCGCCGGCTGCGGCCAAATCTACTGGAAAGGTTCGCATTTTCAACACATGCAAAGCATGCTATCCGCTTACCTGCGCCAGAACTCGGAGAAGCAATGAACCCGGTCTTGCCGGTTGGCAAGCTGCCCCCTGAATTGCTCGAGAAAATCATCCGCTCAGCCCCCACAGCCGGCCCGCGCGTGCTGCTTGGCCCCGGGATTGGGCTGGATTGCGCGGTATTGGAGTTTGGCGAAACCTGTCTGGTGCTCAAAACCGAGCCAATTACCTTTGCCAGCGAAGAAATAGGCTGGTACGCCGTGCAAATTGCCGCCAATGATATCGCCACCACCGGCGCCCGACCCGCCTGGGCGATGTTCACCGTTTTGCTGCCCGAGGGAAAGACCAGCGAAGAAAGCGTGACGGCGCTTTCCATGCAGGTAACGGGTGCCTGCCGCGCTGCCGGGATCACCCTGATAGGCGGCCACACTGAAGTCACGTACGGGCTCGACCGGCCAATTATCGTCACAACCATGCTGGGCGAAATTCAGCGCGATAAGCTGGTGACCCCGGACCAAGCTCAGCCGGGAGATATTTTGATTCTGACCAAAGGGGTGCCAATCGAAGCCACCGCATTGCTGGCGCGTGAATTTCCTGCGGTCCTCAAGGATCATCTCACCCCGGAGGAAATTCTTGCCGCCCAGAATTATCTTTTTACGCCAGGCATCAGCGTACTGGAGGACGCCCAAATTGCCGTGCAAGCTGGCAGCGTCACCGCTATGCATGACCCAACCGAAGGCGGCGTTGCAACCGCGCTGTGGGAGATGGCCCAGGCCTGCCAGCATACATTCCACATCGATCCAACACGGATACCCATCCCACCGCTTTCAGCCCGGATCTGTGAGATATTTGGTCTTGACCCCTTGGGGACGATCGCATCCGGCGCGCTGCTGCTGGCGGTCAAACCGGCAAGCAAAGGGGCAATCCTTTCAGGATTGAACGCGGCGGGCATTCTCGCGGCAGAAATTGGGGTTGTAGCTGACGGTGCAGCCGAGGTCCTGGTAAATCAAAAAGGCGAAATGCGCCCCCTGCCGCGATTTGACCGCGACGAGATTGGGCGCGTGTACCAACAGAACCAACCAGGTTGACGAGTGGTATCACTTTTTTAGGCTAAACTTTTTCAGGCTCATTTACTCCTGGCTATGAGCATGGTAAAATTGCGGTTACGGGTCAGAAAAACCCGTGAATAAAACCAGTTTTCTGCGCCTGTAGTGAAGTGGATATCACATTACCCTCCGGAGGTAAGAGCCTGAGTTCGAGTCTCAGCAGGCGCACTATTTTTTCGCGATGCGATCTATCAATATTCAGACCTAATATTAATAGTTTACTAATAATGGTTTGTTATCAATTAATATGAAAGTAAAATCGGCAGATATCGATTACGCAACCTTTTTTCTGTAAATTCGAGTCAGAAAAATCCATCGTTCTTTAACAATCGAATGACTTGCCAGAGCAATAGTGCTTCCCGATTT